>ULNN01006588.1_pt1 | contig 20229 bp, 15 predicted proteins | sample 1951931 | NCBI WGS metagenome assembly ULNN01 (sample SAMEA4835578, study PRJEB28245) | human gut metagenome | biome: gut microbiome; material: fecal sample | place: Denmark | collected 2008
CATCTTCGCCCTCGCCTTTCACGGTCGGTCCCCAGATCTGTATAGATCCGAAGTTTGCCGCGTTTGCCGCGGTGCTGCTGATATAGAGGAACATCGGGGAATCGAACATGCCGTTCGTATACGAGTTAGCCGCGAAAACGGCTCCCGCGTCCTGTCCGTATTCGCCGAACGACATCGTAAGGTCGAAAGTCAACGCCTTGCCGTCGGCAAGTTCCGCGCTTTCGTACACGCCCGTTTCCTCGTTGAGCGCGCCGCGAACGTCGCTGAACGCTTTTTTGCCCATGCCGAGGTTGCTTACGAATCCGTCGTCGTCCAGATCGAACTGATTGCTCATTCCCGTATCGTAAACCGCTTTGAGATATACGTCGTTGGGCGGCATTCTGAAATCATTGGTTACGGCTGTATCTTCGGCAAGATTTTTCCAGTACTTAAACGGCGCGGAAACGCCGCCGCGTTCCATATTTTTCGGAACGGGCAGTTCGGAAAGCTTAACTTCGTCCCCGAAATGGTATTCCGCCCTCGGAAAATACTCGTCGGTCGAAGAAGTTTCAAAACTTACGTTGTATAAATCCGTCCACTTGGCGTAAAGGGTGATCGTTCCGTCGGTTGCGTAACTTACGTCGATATTCTTTGCGTCGGCGGCTTTATCGTCCGAGCAAGCCTCGTCGTAGTACCAGCCGAGGAACCTGAATCCATACTTGTCGCCTTGCGCGGGCGTGGGAAAGTAGAACTTTGTGTCGCCCACGGTGTATTCGGCTGCGGCGACCGCTCCTCCGCCCATGGAATTATAGTTGAACGTATACTTTTTGGCTTTTCCGCACCCCACAGCCACAGCACCTATAACAGCGACTACAAGGCTCAACACAAGAGCCAAAACCCATCTTTTTTCTCTCCTCATTATCAAAACCTCCGTTTAATTTGCAAACTTGTCGCGGCAAACCCGTGACGGTTTAACTGTTATCACGTTTATTGTATCACGAAACGAAAGCAGTTTCAAGCCAAAATTTTATACGGATCTTGCGAAATAATTTAACTTTTTTCAATCGCAACGATTGAGTTATCCCAAGCGGCAATCGCGGCGCAATTGCACTCCGATAACGGTGACGAGCGTGAGTTTTTCGCGCGGATTTATCGCGATAAGCCCGTGCTTTTCGGGCGGTTCGGGCAGGTGAAAGCAATCGATTGCCGCGGTTTGCGGCTCGATTACCATAAACCCGCCGTCCTTTTCGGCGTAAGTCATGCGGTAGCCGTATTCCGGCGAGGCGAAATACTTTACGACTACGCCGTCCGTCGCGAGAAAACAGTCGGGTTTGTCGATTTTGTACAGTGCGGAAAGGTGGACTTTGCCGATTTCGTACTCGCCGCGGCGCATTTGCTCTTCCCTCTTGCCGGAACCCCATTCGCCGGTGGGGAGGCAATTTTCGTCGCGGAGTTGTTCGCAAACGACGGGAACGGTCGCGAAACATTTGCCTTTGCCCGAAAAAGGCGCGTTGAACGTGGTGTGAAACGCGAGTGTGAGCGGCATTTTTTCGTCGGAACGGTTGATAAAAGTCGTTTTTTCGACGAGTCCGGTTTTATCCGCTGTATATTCGCGCACGACAGAAAAAGCGTGCGGGAATCCGAGGTATTCGTTTTTTTCCGCGTCGTAACGAAACGCGACTTCGTCGGCGGCGAGTTTTATTATTTTAAAAGGCGTCGAATACAGCGCGCCGTGGATATGGCAATTCGTTTTCGGCTCATTGATCGGGAAACCGTATTTTCTGCCGTCAAAGACGAATTCTCCGCCGCTGATACGGTTACACGGAAAAAGGATCGGGTTGCCGTAAAGGTACGGGTTGATTTCAAGGTCGGCTTCCGAAGTCGGGGTGCGCAGTACGTCGCAGCCGAGCGGCGCGTACGTAAGGCGGTAACAAGTCGCGCCGAGCCTCGAAGAAAACTCCGCCTCGTATCCGCAGCCATTTATTTTAACGTCCGTAAGTCTCATATTTTTTTAACCCCACATGAAGATTTTTTCTTTATATTTTACCACAACGTCCGACGGCTTGTCAAAGTTTTTCGAGGCGGCTCAGTAAGGCTTTTTTGGTAATTCGTCACTATCCGGCGGCAAGCCCCTGCGGTGAGTATTCGGGATAATCGTGTGCGCTTATTTTCGTTTCCGCTACGAGGAATTTCTCGACTTCGCACGCAACGACAATGCGATACGGGGGTACGTAACAATAAAGCGGGTGTATTTCCTTATTTTTCCGCGCAGACGGCGCGTTGTCGCAAAAACGTGCATACGTATATGCGTTTTTACAACGCACATAGTTTGGTAAAGTATAGAAAAACGCGCTCCGTTTCACCTCGAAACGCGTTTATATACGTTGATTTATTTTTTGTCGTAACCGTTCGGGTTTTGTGTCTGCCACTTCCACAGCGACGCGCACATTTCGTCGATTCCGCGTTCGGAAACCCAACCGAGTTCGCGTTTTGCCTTGTCGGCGTTGGCGTAGCAAGCCGCGATATCGCCGGGACGACGGGGACAGATTTTGTACGGGATCTCGTGTCCGCACGCTTTTTCAAACGCGTGGATAACGTCAAGGACGGAATATCCGTTGCCGGTGCCGAGGTTGAAGATATGCACGCCTGCGTCGTTCATTTTTTCGATCGCTTTGATATGTCCGATCGCAAGGTCAACTACGTGGATATAGTCGCGGACTCCCGTTCCGTCGGGCGTGTCGTAGTCGTTTCCGAACACGTTTACGCACGGAAGTTTGCCGTCGGCAACGCGCGCGATATAAGGAGTAAGGTTGTTGGGGATTCCTTTCGGATCCTCGCCGATAAGTCCGCTTTCGTGTGCGCCTACCGGATTGAAGTAACGAAGAAGAACGATGTTCCACGTGTTATCCGACGCGTAAAGATCCTTTAAGATGCGCTCGATCATAAGTTTGGTCGTACCGTAGGGGTTCGTCGTGGAAAGGTGACAATCCTCGTCGAGGGGAAGGCGTTCAGGCGTGCCGTAAACGGTTGCCGATGACGAGAACACGAGCTTTTTCACGTTATACTCGCGCATAACTTCCAGAAGTACGAGCGTACCGTAAATGTTGTTATCGTAATATTCGAGCGGTTTCGAGCAGCTCTCGCCAACGGCTTTCAGTCCGGCGAAGTGGATTACGCTGTCGATTTTGTTTTCTGAGAAGATTTTCCCCATCGCCGCTCTGTCGCGCATGTCCGCGTTATAGAACTTTATTTTCTTTCCGGTAATCGTCTCGACGCGCTTTATGCTCTCGTCGCACGAGTTTACCATGTTATCGAACGCGATAACCTCGTAGCCGCGGTTGAGAAGTTCGACTTCGGTATGCGAGGCGATATAACCCGCGCCGCCGGTAATAAGTACTCTTTTGTCCATAAAAAGCCTCCTTGAATTTGCTTTCGCCTATGAAATTTTACTTTGTGAAGTCCTCGATATACATACCGTAGCCATCCGTCTCAACAATTTTACTGTATTTTTCCATTCTTTCCTTGTCTCCCAGAAACTTAGAGGTCAAGAACAGTCTATAAGCAAAATAGTTTTCTCTAGCCGTAGCGGGACGGTCGATAAAACTTATAAAGAAAGGCGTCGTCCCAAAATGTCCCATATCCGTTTTGGTCAGCTCTTTCTCGTCACTTGCCAAGAAATTTTGCATAAGCTCGGTTGCATCCTTCGTTTGCCCAAGGTATTCAAGCGCTCTCGCATCGTAATACGCATAAATATAGAGATACATATTCGTGAAATAATCGTAGCGGAAATGCAAATAGCCTTTGAGAATTTCCTCCGCTTTTTCCCTATCGCCAAGTTTATCGTAAGACATTGCTTGGAAGTACTGGAACGGCACTTTCTTTACAGGATTCCAAAGTCCTGCCCCCAAGCTGTCGGGTATTTCGGTCGCAACGCAGAATTCGTTCGCCGCTTCCTCATATTTACCTTCTTCGTAAAGCTTTCTGCCCTGCAAATAATGTGCATACATATACTGGTCGGCAATATAGTGCTCACCGCCTTCGCAAGCCACGAACGCTCTGTCATGCAAAGCTTTGAGCGCCTTTTCGGGTTGCCCTAAATGGTTGTACGCACGAGCAAGCTCAACCACAATATCATCGCGGTAGATTCCCTTTTCTTTGATAATCGCAATAACGCTTTCAGGCTTTTCACCGATTTTTGCAAGCAGGTACACATACTCGAATACCATCTGCTTTTCATCGCTCGGCATCAGTTTCAAGGCCTCTTCCATATAGGCTTTTGCCTTTGCAAAATCCTGTTCACGAGAATACGCTACTACTGCCAAATTACGGCAAATACGGTAGTCCTTCTTAATTGCATACGCCTTTTGCATATATTCATTGCCGTCTGCATACGCCCCTCTACCATAGAGCAACGTCCCCAAGAAGAAGTTAGCGGAAAAGTCTGTTTTCGATTGCGTGCAAACCTCTTTCAACGTTTTCCATTCTATGACACGGGAAGGAAAAGCAATGCCTTCATTTGCGTATTCGTCGGCAACTCTTCCTGCAAGCACGTCCGCAAGATATCGAGGCATTGCCGTAAGCGTTGTATATTCAGAAACGCCTTTTACAAGCTTACAAATTTCTTCTGTTAGACCGCTCTCCGCCCAGTATGCGAAGATATCCATAAGATTCTGCGACAAATCTGTATGAATTCCGTCCACAAACGTCTTGTAATCCTCCGTCAAAACAGCAAGGAACGCACGAGCAAATAAGTTAAGCTTGTCTCCCTCTAAGCAAGCCTGCAATTTGGCTATAGCCTTCTCTTTATCGCCCTTCAAATAGGTAACGTATGCAGCGTGAGCGCTTGCCACAACCGATTTTGCATTGCCGTTCAACGATTCCTGTAAATGCTCTTCTGCTCTAAAATAATCACCGTTTGCAATATCCAAAAGTCCAAGACGGAGCATAGATACGCATTTATAATCGTACACAAACGCTGCTTTATAAAAATAATCGTACGCACAATTCTTTTTATCCAAAGCGGAAAGGATTAACGCTTTCGTATAGTACAAGCGACCATTTTCCAAGCGTGTATTATATTCCGTCGCAATTTCCTCTGCTTGATTTGCGTAATCAAGCGCTTTTGCAAACTCAAACTTACGGTAGTTAATCTCAGCCAATGCCACTAATGCAGGGGTAAACTTGTTATCTCGCTTCAAACATTCCAAATAACATTCCTCTGCGCTATATTCAGGAGAACGATATTGTTCTGTGTGTAATGCAAGCTTATAAAGCACAGACGCACTCTCCACTTCCTTAAAATAAGGATATTCTTTTCTCGGCTGAGGAATTTCGCGTTCTTTGGTTACCCCGAAAGTATAATCTGCGTATTGACGATTGCCTACGATGATTTGGATACGGTCGCCCTTTGCAAGTTCATCGCCGAGACGAACGACGTCGTAACAGGGCAAATCGAGATTCAACTCAACCATGCCCCCCTTCATTTTATATAAAAGGACTTTTGCATTCTTCACTGCACGCACCGCCTGCACATACAATCCCCCCTCGTGGAATAACGCCAAATCGTCATTTGCAAAGATAGGCGTTCCTAAATCGTGAATGGGATACCATTTCTGCGAAAAAGTTTTTGTTTCGTTGGGAAAAATCCAAGAAAAATCGGGTTGGTTGTCGGAGTAGCACCCCGCCATCAACTCTGCATATGCGCCATCGTCGTCGGTAAGTGCATTCTCCCATACGCGAGAAAGCTGATTGTAGCCCCAAGTGAACATCTTTTTACCCGGGGAGATATGATGGTCGGCAATATGTACGATACCTCCTTTTTTTCCATGGTCGTACCCACCGAAATAATCGTATGCAGATTCCGCAGAGAAATACGAAGTTGCCGCATCTGTATTCTTATGCTTGGAGATATCCGTATCGCCGTTATAGTAAATACCGTTGTATGCGCCGAATTTATCGTTGTTTGCAATGGGATAAGTCGTTACCGAACGCTTATAATGGAAACGAACGTAGTTTACGTCCTCAGGAAAGAAAAGCTCGTAATTCTTGTTTACGGGAACTGCCGTATTTTCCCACCAAAGGAAGGAGCGACGAGTATCCGACAAATTGTCGAGCTTTACCTTCGTTTCAAAAATACACTCCCCCGCTTTTAAGCTCACACCAACCATACCTTTCATTCTGTCAATCGGATCGTGTTCGGAAAGCCAAACGGTTACGTAGTCCTCTCCTTGCTCTACTTCATAGTCCACCGGCATAAAGGTGGACGCACGGTGATGGAAGGGCCAGTTGAATTCCAAGCCACCCGAAGTCCAAGAACCCAAAACACCAATGAGCGCAGGCTTTACTACGTTATTTTTATAAATAAAATGATAGCCCGTGCGCTTATCCTTCGCATACCAAATTTTACCGCCGAGCTTGGGCATAATTGCAAGCTCAATAAACTCATTTTCAAGCTTTAACAGCGTGTATTCTTCTTCTATTCTTTCTTCACGATAAGTTTCTAAAACTACTTTGTTGGGGAAAGGATTTCCCGAAGTTCTTTGGTGTACACGATTTTCTGCAAACATAGGCAGATTTTCCGTTTTACCTTCCTGATAGGTAGGAATTTTTACGACTTCTTCGGTAAAAATAACCTTACTCGTTGCCATAGTGATGTTCTTCTTAACGTTTCCTTTTTTTGTTTTACATAAGTAGTATATCACAAACAACAAAATGCCACAATACAAAAAATCGTGCGATACTTTGCAGCTTTTTTTACACGTAAAATTTCCCAAGAACTTTTATAACTCTCACGGAATTTTTGTTCAAAGTTTTAATTTATACTTGTCTATTAGTTCCATAAACTCCTTACGATTTTCAACACCTGCATTCTTCATCATAGCATAAATACGGTACTTTACCTTATTTACTGAAAAGAACATATCGTCTGCAAGCTGTTCGCAGAAATCCCCTCTTTGTAAGGCTCGTAATATCTTAAAATCGTTCTCATCACAGTTTAAAAGCATTTGCTCAAACGCTCTACCTCACAAACGCTCTCATCAGCATAGAAAGAAATAGTATCCTCATTATATAAACGACCACTTTTGTAAAGAACAAGGTGTACAAGAAAGCAGACACATTTATGTATAAAATAAGCGCAACCAACCGGTTACGCTTGAAATTTTTTTATAAAAAACTTCTAAAACATATTTTTTAGGATGGTGCTAAAAAGTAGGGCAAACCTCCCTTAATAAATGGCTAAAATCGGCATGTTGTAAGTTCAAACCTTGATTTTTCAAAAAAACGCCAAAAATCAGCAATGAAAACGGCATGGTCAACTTACATATTTTAGCCTTAGAAAATTTCTCAAAAATGCTAAAAAACATATAAAAAAGAGCCAAAAACGCTTGTTTTTGGCTCTTTTTTGACCGAATCAGTAATTTCGGTCAACGTAGATGCGCGCGTACTACAAAATAGATATTTTGTCAATTCTTGCCTTGGTTTGAACTGACGAATTGTACAATAACCCTTTGATTACAAACAACAACACTTCATTATGTTTTTTACAATCTCCTCATTTAATGATACTTTACAAGAAATTTCTTGAATTGATTTACCGTTATTTTTCATTTCTAATATTTCAAGCATTTTTAAAACAGAAATATCGCAATCAGGATTATCTAAAAATAAATTTCTTAACTTTGAAATATTTAACTTACAGAATCCATTCTCTTCAAAATTTTTATCTAGAATTCTTTTGTAGTCTTTGACATAGATAGATTGACCTAATACTGTCAAATATTTTGTAATCTTCACTTGCCCAGTTTTTCCACAAGTAACTATATTTTCGCTAATAAACTTTGCTTTTCCAATAGGTAAGCGAATCAACATTTCATCTTGTTTTTGCGTTGCAATATAATCTTTAAGAACAGTTGTACCATTTTCAACTAACAAACATTCAGCTATCAATTCTAAACAAAAATAATCTTGTACTGTCCTCCATTCATACGGCAACCAGTCAATTCCACATAAACTTCCTAGAATTCCGCCAGTCATTGCAGCAATAGTATCAGTGTCAGCCCCAAACAAATTCGCCGCTTGCTTTATACCTAATTTAGGATTATTTGCATATTTTGAGGCTAAATAAATGGCGGATATTGCGGCTATATCACCAGCACCACTTACTTTTCCATCAAAACATCCGATATTACTTAAAGTGTCCTCATCAGAATCCAGCATTCCTAACTGAACCGCTTTACCGATATAATTCAACTCATGTACAATGTTGTTTACTGTATTGTACCATTCCTCTTTATAATCATATTTTTTGTTTGCCTCAAAAAGCCAGTCTTCTGAAATGGTTTTTGATAATTTACCCCATTTGTCCACACCGTTTGCAACTTCTGAAATTAGTTCACCGTAATTTAATGTATCGGTCTTAAGCAATGAATAATAAATGGCATACGCATAACAAAGCGCTCCTAAAATTGCTCTTGGATGCCCATGAGTTATCAATGCATCTTGCGTTATCTCATCCGCAATAATTTCAAAATTTTTTTCATATAGATGAAAAATCACATGCGGGATGACTCGCATCGCAGCGCCGTTTCCCCCTGCGGAAAAATATAGACGATTTTCTCTTCCTTTCCAAGGAAAAATATTATTAGTCCAAAGAGACGCTGCTTGGAGGACAGCTTTTCCTCCGCCTCTCTCATATTGTTTCCAATATGGCAATTCGTATTTTGTAAAATACAAGTCCCATTTTTGTCCCGATAATAAGCTTCTTGCTATCGCTAAAGTGAGCTGTGTATCGTCACTATACTCACCCGGCATTATGATTTCATTATGCCACCAATATCTACCGCCAGATTTTTTTTGCCATTCTTTAAAGTTGCTAATATAGTTTTTATTATAGGAACTACTCATAGTCCGACGTTCATTCGGCCACCCTAAAGCATCGCCTACAGCAAAAGAAACAAGAGCACCTTTACTTTTTTCATTTAAAATCGGTATTATATTCATCTCTTACTCCTAATTACATCACAGTATATTTTTCTTCTATCGGACGTAAGCCTCTCCTGACTAAGAAACTCCACCTCGTATTGCAAACATCCGGCGCAATAATAATATTTAATTTCTTATGACAAGTCTTTAATATAGCATAAATATTCTCTGCTGTCGACTCATTTCCCACAATAACGCAATTTATATAGCGCCACGGAACATTTGTATGAACCAATATTTCGGCTTGATCGTCGGTTGGACAGCAAGTAAGCATTTCCGATGTCCTTTGACGAATCTTCCCCTGAATATTTATTATTGTATCAAACAACGTGCTAAATTCGGATATTTTTTCCTTGATATATCGTCCATTTCCAAATGCTGCATTACAAGGCGAGAATTTAATTTTTTGATATTTTAAAATATCCAAGTCTATACACAGTATAACCCAGTCTCGAAATATAACGTCGTCATCTCTTTCTTTCACTTTCCCCCAGTACCAACTATTGGGATATTCGATAGAACAACATATGTAATCCAAATTACCATCACACCGACATAAGTCGTTTTGAGCCTTAACATCAAGTGGTATAGAATTTGTAGCAAGAATTCCGCTATTAGAGTTTAATATATGAACAAAACTCTTAATCTTAGTAAAATGACACAAACGTGTTACTCCTCTTTTGATTAAATAATCATATAAATCATTTTGATTTGTAATCATTCAAATTCCTCTATTAATATAGTTTTGAGAATCTTTCGGAAATAATTCAGTTAAAGCTGAAGAATAACTCATCACAACACTCTGCGTTGCTCTTGTCACTGCAACATATAGCAGTTTTAAAGCATTTGAACAAACTTTATCTTTGTTTTCACTATCTTCCAATCTTTTTTTATCCGGATAATCTTCCTTATTCAAAAACGGAATAAATACATTATCAAATTCCAACCCTTTAACCGAGTAAAAGGTTGTTACGTACACGCCGTCACCAATACAACTATCATACTCTTTTTTTATTTCTTTTGCCAAAATATTATTCTTTTGCAATTCGCATAAAAACTCACCTACTAATTGCCGATTTTTTACTACGATTACGTTTCGACCGCCTCGCCTTTTTAACAATTTGGCAATTTCAACAATTTCATTTTGATTATTAGAATATTTTATCAAAATTGGTTTTATACCAGCAGCCGGACATTCAATTTTTGAAGCAACATATTCATCTCCTTTTTGTTCCCATTTCGGATGTTTAAGTATATCCTGTGCAAATTGAGCAATTTCAACAGGATTTCGATAGTTGTTTTCAAATCTCCATATTTTTTTTGTATCAATTCCCGATGCCTTCCAAGACAATGCAGTACCATAAATCTGTTGCGCTATATCTCCAAAAAATGTAAAAGATCCAGCGGGCGGCACAGCCGCTATTAGCACCTTTAACATCATAGGTGAAAAATCTTGTCCTTCATCAACAATGATATGAGTGTATCTTCTTTCATTTTCATCCATCAATAATTCATTATAGACGCTTATCGCTAAATCATCCCAATCGTATAAGTAACCTTTTTCAAGTCTTTTTTGCTTATATAATTCATACACTTCATAAAACCAATGACGATTTTCTCTACTGATAAATGTATCCGCTCTACCAATACGTTCCATATCCTTATATTGAGCTAAAGAATTAACTCCAAATCTTTCTAAAAACAATATTTCTTCGATAAACGTATTTACTGGGCGTAAAAATGTAGACTCCTTGGGATATTCTCTTCTTTTTTCCTCCACAATTTCATTAACCATATTATCTTTTGCATTCTCAGGAATAATTACATAATCTGTTTTTTTCCCTTGACTTTTCAAATATCCCAAACAAAAATGATGAAAATTTTCAACAACCACTCCCTTTTTAAAAGATTGAATTGCTTCCATATAAGCAACCAATGCTCTATTAAAAGTCACAACAAGGACTTTAGGCTCATGCGGCAAATTCGATAATTTTTCAGCCAATAATAATGCCATAGTTGTCTTACCACTTCCTGCCGCACCCAAAACCACTATATGTCCTCTTGGTTCTAATGCTAAAACTTCTTGTTGAGTTCCTTTAGGCTCAATTCTCATCGGTAAACCCCTTTAAATTTTACTTTATTTATTGTATCATATTTTCTTATAAATTACAATCTATTAATTGTTATATTAATTAGTGTATTCGATATGAGAAAAAAATTATGAAAAACTGTCATACAAAAGCCATCTATTCTCCGCCATAACTATCTATTCCCCACAATAGAGTTTTTAACAAATTCTTATCCTCCTACTTGTTTACATAGACAAGCAAACAAAGTTACAGTTATATCGCCTGCACTTTTGTTAATCGAGAAAATTTCATTTAGAACATTATCATAACTTAATATTATTTAAGACAATCCATTTTCTAAAATATTATCAATAACATATCACTTTTTATCTGTCTTTTTCTTTTCGAATATATTTTTCGCCCAATCGAAAAATAACGGACAAGATTCAAATATATTATAATACCTGTCGTATTCCACCAATAGCTCTTCTATAGTATTTGGACGATAACCCATTCCATGCATCTTTGAAATTTCAAAATATACGTCATCGGCTAAAACTTTTTTAATAAACTTCAGTAAGTCTTTGTTGATTTCTTTTATTTTCAACAGCAAATTTTTAGCAGTTTCAGTTTCTCCGATTTTATAGTATAAAAAACAAAGCGGCAACATCATCTGCGACGCCTGTTCTTCATCGTAAGCCTTGAACAATTCTTCCGCTTTCTCTTTATCTTCCGCTAACGCAAACAAGTGCATCAAATCATAGCGAACGCCAAGATTGTCGCTTTTGCATAACTCCAAAAGCCTTTCGCCCTCTTTTATTGCTTTCGTTACAAAACCGTTTTCCATTAATGCCGAAAGGTATTGGTAGCACGCCATCATATACGGTCTGGTCTCATATACAAGCCAGAAATCGCCCTTGTCGTTTTGAAAATATCCCCCGTCCTGCATTTGCTTATTGCCGATAGAAACGATATCTTCCAAACCTGCAAGATACTCTGCTTGTTTTTTCCGATTCTTTTCATTTTTCATTAGCAATAATTGCAAATTATTCGGTTCTGAAAGAAGAGCCTCGTCTATATACCCTTCCCTTTCCTTTTTTGTTTTTGCCTGATCGATAAGGTCGAAATAATCGTATATGTCTTTTTTCTCGTTTTCCACATCAGCCATATTAATTTCTCCGGTCTTGATTTTATTTGTTTTCAAGTTAATTATGGTTCATTGCCATTTTAGGCATTTTATACAAAGCCGACAATATTTTTATTCAATCACTTTCCAACTGCCGGTTTTATCAGATCCGTTACGTTCTATTATACCCAGTTCTTTCAATGATTTAATCGCTCTTTCCACGGTACGTTTTCCTCTTTTTATTGCCTCGGCTATTTCTTCGGCATTAAACTCGCCGTTTTCCTTTATACACTCTAAAACTTCACGATCTATTTCGGAAAGTTTTACACCGCCACTTACACCGCCATTTACACCGCCATTTACACCGCCATCGCCACGATTTGTTCCATTCAAAGAAATTTTCGTTTTGAACACATCGCCGTCTATAAATTCGGGCGTTGTTCCCGAATACACCTTGCTATATTTGACGATATTTCTGACGCCGGAACCGAGTTCTTCTGCCCAACCGATTTCTTTAAAAACGGAAGCAATAACGGGGTTTTTCGGATACGGAACAAAATCCGTCAGACTGATTGCTCCGAGGCCGCGCGCTTTATTACCGTTTTCCGTTCTCACGCAATCCTTCTCAATAATCAATTTCGCGGGATAGGCGTTTGAATACTCTCTGTGAATCAGCATATTCGCAATTACTTCGCGGAAAAGTTTGTTTCTCGCACTTACGCGAATCTCGTTTTCCATATAAAACTTATCGTCTATATGTTTTTCGACAAACGCCATAAGCCGATCGTAACTTTCAATCAGATTACAACGGATAACGTCTCTGTCGTCGTACCTGTCCATTTCTTCCACTCTGTAAATGGCGTCTGTTTTATGATGCGGTAATGCCGATAGAATCGCCTCATCCGTTCCAAAAAGTAAAATGCAGGCAAGCGTATATCCGCTCTCACCGGTTTGAAGATTTTTCTTATACAGTCCCGCACTACGCAAAATCTCATCGTTCGTCATTCTTTCCCAAGGATGATGCGGGCTTCTGTTCGTTGCCATAATTCTCGCGCGATCAATCAATTCTTGTTTTAAATCGCTTGATGTTGCATACGGAAACACAGTATTTTCCGTGTATTCGCGTTGCTTTCTGATATACATAGCGGCAACTAAATCGGTATTATCTGTAATATCGAAATCTCCGTCTTCATTTCTGTCGAAAATCCGTCTGTTCGTATTGTGAACCTGCGAACTTTCGGGAATATAAACGTGTAAAATAGTCTTGCCGCCCGTTTCGATTTCATCAACAGGCAAATACACCGTAGGGCTTATCTTTTGCGAATTGTTCATGGCGGATACAAGGTCTGCTCTGATTTTTTTAGATTTTTCTTTATCTATACCGAGAATTGTTCCGTCATCCGCCACACCGAGAAAAATATCCCCGCCAAAGCAATTCAAAAACGAACATATAGTCTCAAATATGCTTTTCGGTAACGAATCTTTGCATTCCTTAAATTCGACCGAAATTCCTTCGCCTTGAGCGATTAATTCTTCGAATCTGTTAGACATAATCGGTTTAGCCCTCCGTTTTATACCTTTCCAATTGTATTATAACATATTTCAAAGTCTTTTTCAATCAAAACTACTATCTATTCATAGAATATTGCTCTTTTGGGTATCTTAGAAAAAATTGACAATCTTGGGAGTTTTGATCAACCTTTCAGCAAAAACAGTTTTTTACAGATTTTCTTCCACCGTCAAGCCGCCTTTGAATATTATTTTTATCTTCTCTTTCGACTCGACAATTACCACTTCTATTATCTGCCTTACAAGTTCGTCGTTATAGACTATCTGATGATTTTTCAGCCCGTCCATTATGGCGTATACGTCTTGCAACCTTGATTGTACTGCCTCTTTCCTCGTTTTATTGCCGTAAAATTCTTCGAGTTTGTTTTGCAATTCGTTCTTCTCTCTCATCAACGATTGCGCTCTTTCTTCGTCGAAATCGTCTATGGTATCAGCTGAAACACTGCTTATCATCACTTTTATCTCGCCGTCGAGTTCGGATATACGAATTTGCAATGATATCTCCTCTTCGTTATCCGCCGTTATATTTTCCGTAAATACTCTGTCTATATGAGCTTTTAAGGTTTGCATTGTCTCGCCGTCTGTCGCCGCGACCTTTTGAATAGCGTTTACGATTGCCGCCTGCAACGCGCTTTCTTCTATTGTCGGCGAATGGCAGTACTTCTTTCCGTAATCCAACCTTTTCACGCACCGCCATACGATTCTCTTCTCGCCTCGGACAGTCCACGTGCATCTTCGGTACGGAGTCTTGCACTCTCCGCATATAAGTATTTCAGTTAGAGCATATTTACTCGAATACTTTCCTTGCTCGGTTTTAACGCCTTTGAACTTTACTCTTTTCTTTCCCGACCGTTTAGCAAGTTCTTCTTGCACCCTGCCGAATGTCGCGGAATCTATTATCGCAGGATGATTGTTTTCGACGTAATATTTCGGTCTGTCACCATCGTTGACTTTCACTTTTTTGGATATACAGTCTACAACGTAGGTTTTGTTGATAACGGCGTCGCCCTTATATTTTTCGTTGGTAAGTATCGATTGCACCGTACCCGAAGTCCATTTTTCTTTTCCGTATGGGGTAAGTATTTTTTGATTTTCAAGTCCTTTGCAGATTGTCTGCAAACTATCCCCTGCTAAAAATCGGTTGTAAATATACCGTATAGTTTCCGCAGGCATGGCTCTGCCGACAGTAAATATACCGCGCTCAACGTTTCCTTATCCTTGCGATTCGTCTTTTTCATTCCGTCCCGAAATGCCTGCCTGTGATGCTCGTTTCTGAAATACATATTTTTCTAACCTCCGAATTTTTGATATAAAAAAAGCCGATCACGTTTCTGCAACCGACCATTTTTTCATTATAACTGCATCGTCATATTCATCACCAAAATCAACAGTTCTCCTCTCTTCGCTATCAGCATCTAACTCCGTAAATATTTGTTCTTGCTTTTTCGTTAAAATCGGCATTAGCTGCGCGCGGTATTTTATATCGGCTATCTTGTCGAGGTATATCCCTATCGTCGTTATAAAACCTTTTCATTCATAATAATCACGCTTTTCTATTTGTCCAAAACAAACCGAGAAATTTAAAATTTTGAACATTCAAGCGAACATCTTGATCTTTATATAAAATACACTTACAAGTATAATAGCTATTTCCACATTTGGAACACTTCAATTTCTCATCTGTCACAGCAAATGATACACCAATATTTTCCCGTTGCATGACATTATAATCTTCATTTGACATAGCAAGTTCTGTGTAATAGCGTCCTTTTTCATATTTTATCTGACCAATATTTTCAGGTTCAAGACTTTTTCTATCAATAACAATTATATTGTTTTTCTTTACAAAAGACAGAGGATTAACATCTTTAGATATTTTAAACAACTGACCCAAGGCATCATAAAATTCTCTAAGCCAATTGGGCAGCATGGTTTCATCTTCTGGTATTTCTGTAAACCGATTAGAGCTAAAATATTTATAAAAACACTTAACGTGTCCCGCAAATGAAATTGTCATTGCTTTATTCGTATAAGGTATCTTTAAAGAAAATGTAACAAGTCTATCATCATCACGAAGTGCCCATATTTCCACTAGTTCTTTAATTGATTGTACTACTTCATTTGCTGTTCTTGCATCTTTACAAAAGTATGTAGGTAAATTATCAACAAGGTCATTATAAGTAATTATTGTAGCAGATGGCACATTTACTTTTAATTTCTTTTGCTCAAGCATTTTGTTAAACGTAATACTAATGGATTCAAATGTGGAATATTCAATATTATCTTTTTGGCAAGATGTCGTAGGAATCATTCTCAAATCATACGTAAATTTTTGGGGCTCATAGCTCGAAAAAGAAATAAAACACTTAATACCCGAGTTAATAGTAAGATCGTCGGGGACAAAATGCTTAATGCCTTTACTTTTCTCCGTTTCATTTATATGTTGATGTTCATTTAATAAAACTTTATCTTTACCGTCAAAATATTCGCCTATTAATATATTATCACGATAATAATGTGATATTAATTCTTTCCATATACTAATTTTTATTTCGCCATCAATTCTCCAAATCTTTGTATATCTTGTGTCTCGCTTAGCCTTATTCATTCTTATGTCCAAGCGATGAATCATTTTATCATCATAAACCCTAACTGCACCATCTAAATGAACCGGTTTATAGGTAACCTTATCAACCATACTGTGTACATAGCGACAGCCATAATATTTTTCGTCACCTTCTTTAATATTAGGTAAATCGACCAACTCTTCACACTCAAATGTTTTTATGTTATCCTGAAAATACCAGCCCAATTCGGTTCTTTTTACTTCTGACAGCAACCCATCGTAATTTTCGTTATCAAAAACTGTTACTCCAACCTTGATATTTTCAATTTTATCATCAAATATCGGACCGCCCCAATAAGAATATTCATATTCCTTTTTTTGAACCGAAGCTAACCCTATACAATCCAAATCAATAGCAATTTGGACTTTGTTTGGACCTCCTTTTAATTTTTCTATTCTTTCAAGAAAAGGAGTATTTAATGTATTTAAATAGGAATATCCCCGTCTAAAAAATTTATGTGCATATATAACGAATTCACCGATTTTATATATTCCCGGTAATAAAGGTTGCAAAAGATTTATATCAATCAAACCATCAATAATTTTTCCACATAAATCAGGAAATACTCTGGTCACAATATTTTTATTATAAACAAAAGAACCATTAGTATAAAACTCAAAAACTTCGCCTTGAATATAATTTGTCAATTTATCTTTAAGATAATCATAATCTTTTTTATTCTTTAAAACACGCTCCTTATATAAATAGTCATAGCAAAATTTTTTAACATTCTTCTCATCCTGCTCTGTTTCGGGTACAAACATCGAGTTAAGCATACACATATACTGAGGCTCAAAATATAATCCACTATAAAGAGTATAGCCAACGGCTTTAGTATGATTATGATTGGCGAAAGATGGGAAAGGTTGCATCCAATGTTCATTATAATTTTCTATTATAGCCTTTTCTGTAAATTTGTGATTATATCTATTAATTTCATTTGTCACACAAATACCACGTAACTTTAGCATAACTTTGCTCCTATATCAAAATCATATGTTTGTCCATTAATAAATTTTTAGTGCAATTATTAATGGCAGTTACAAAACCCTGTTTAAATTCACTTGGAAGCAAGTACATCACATTAATAATATTATGTTTTAATGTATCGTCAACTTTACAATCAATCGAACATACAGCATATGATTCTGTCAACAAAAAATTATGATGCCCCACCTTATTTCTTAACAATCGCAATGCATCCAAATTCATATCTAATACAGGCAAATCATATAAATATTTAAATATGCTCTTATTAACCAAAACCATATCGTTGAGTTCTTTTAAAGTCAACTGTTCCAACGTAAGTGATACGGAACGGTATTGCGCCTGTTTATTCTTAAATCGTGCTGTTTTAATCAACTTACTTTCATTATCTTCAAACTCATTTCCAAGGCATGCACGTAAAAACTCTTCAACCGTAGACAGATAAACGTACAACGCATCTCTTAATCGTTTATCATATCGATATAAATCGGATACTTTTTTATAAGCGGGCTTTTCTTCTGCAACTTTGCAATAATCTATAACACGATGATATTGAACTATTCCTTTTAAAGCTATATATTTTTGAGCTTCGGCTCTTTCTTCTGAATTTTTATAAACCATCTCTTCCAACAATTCGTTCGGCTTCATTACCGCTTACCCCCATAATTATTTACTTCCTCAATGAATATCGCACATGAAGCTATACGTTGGTCTTTGGGTTTAGCCTTCTCTTTTATTTTTCTCTCTACAACTTTATCAATGATTGAATTCTGTGCCCTATAATCTAACGAACGAAATCTTTGATATGTACAACTGTTACGGTTAGGCAATTTATTCCAAACATATTTATTATCTTGACTACGACGCGTTATATAAGAACCAGCATTGTCTTCCTTGACAATGGCGAAATCAAAACTAAATTTCTCGTTACCCACTGTAAACTTTCCGCTGTTATCCGAAACTCGTACTGTAATAACAGAAGTTGAATTTTCTACTTTTTCATTCGTATTTTTAATTGCATTAAAATCAGCAAAAAAATCTTTACGAACAGTATCGGCATCGAAGCATTTACAATTACAAGTCAATAAAAGTTGGTAATCCATATCGTAAACTCCATTATCGTCGCACACAACAGCGTTATAACGTGCAGAACCAACCAATCTCGGATCTATTCTATATTTCGGTTTAAGTTTTTTCTGCAATTCACGAACAATTTTTAGAGCCCGAGCATTGGCAACTTTTCTTTCCTTTTTTGATACAAATTCAATCATTTTTACTTTTCCTTTGTCAACGATTCGACCATATTTATTATACATTTTTTCATGATAAAAATCAAGCCGTTAGTTCGAATCCTATTTTTCTTTTAAATGTACAAAAAGTCGATAGTCAAAATCAAAAACCGCTGGCTTCAATTAAAACTACTATATATAGTAAAATACACCCCGAAAACCTATGTTTTCGGGGTGTATTTAGTAGGATATCATTTTCGTCCTACAAAGATGGCTATCACATACGAAATAGCTACGCAATTACACCAGCCCAACATTTATGCTTACTATTATTCATTGAACAGATTTCTGTAATTATACTTAACTCTTTGTACCTCTTCGGAAATTTTGGGGCATTTTAATAGGCTACTTTTTAATTCCACAATCATATTGTCTTTAATGATTATTTTGTCTTTATGCTGAGAATATATGTAGATTGCACTTTCTCTCGTAAAACCTATTTTTTGCAAAAAAACAACGACTCTATTGCATGTTCCATACTCAACATACTCATACCTCTCTCTGTGCACCCTTAGGTTCAATCTTCATTCATATCTCCCCCAACTACTTATTTATGTTATTATAGCATATTTTTATATAAAAAACAATCTTTTCAGTATTTTCGCTTGTCAAAAACAAAAAAAATTTGATATAATCGTGCTTACTATATTTTCACAAGGAGGTAGTTTATGAAGAAAAACTACACAGAAGAACAAAAACTTAATATTCTCAAACGCTGCCGAAATGGCGAACACATTCTTTTGATTGCCAAAGAAACAAACATTTCTCGAAGCACAATTTATCGTTGGCTAGCAAATTCTCTTAAGAAAAAGAGAAAAGATAAAAGCCAATCATTAATCACCAAAAGAGAACTCAACCAATTACAACATCGAATTCAACATTTAGAGAAAATGTTTGAAGTTATCGACAAGACTGGTTGCCATCCAAATTCCCCTCTCAAAGATAGGTTAAATGCCTTAGAAAAACTATATGGCCAATACAACACTTATGTCTTATGCGACGCACTAAAAGTTTCTCGTGGAGCATTATATAATCATCTCTTCCATAATAAGCGTGAAGCAGCTTGGTACTTTCAACATCGAGATATGCTTAAAGTGGAAATTCAACGAGTTTATCACGAAACCGGACAAATATATGGTTCTGATAAAATTACCGCTATCTTAAAGCAACAAGGAATCAAAACTTCAGAAGATACCGTTCGTCTATTAATGCAAGAATTGCAACTAAAAAGTATTCGACAACAAGCCAAGGAATTATATCAGCAGGAAAAGAAGACTTTTTTCAAAGATAAATTGCAACAACACTTTTATGCAAGCAAACCAAATCAAATATGGGTTAGTGACGTTACATATTTCAAAACAAGAAATAGCGCTTTCCATATTTGCGTTGTAATGGACTTATATTCAAGAAAAATCGTTGCTTATAAAATAGGAAATCGAAATAATACTTGGCTTGTTAAAGCAACTTTTAAACTGGCTTATGAATCTCGAAAACCTGAAGACGGCTTACTGTTTCATACGGATCGTGGAGGAAATTATCGCTCAAATACTTTTATTAACTACCTAAAATCATTAAATATAGAACAATCTTTTTCAAGAGCA
>ULNN01006874.1_pt1 | contig 20061 bp, 10 predicted proteins | sample 1951931 | NCBI WGS metagenome assembly ULNN01 (sample SAMEA4835578, study PRJEB28245) | human gut metagenome | biome: gut microbiome; material: fecal sample | place: Denmark | collected 2008
TTTATCGGTAAAAATTTACCGAAGTATTGATTTCTTATACAGATCTTTAAATCTTTTCCCTCTTCCCAGACCATAATCTTCCCATTTTCGCCGAATTGTGTGAACATTTTCAATGCTCATTATTTCAGCATAATTCACCATTGAGACAAGTTCTTGCAGTACCGCGTTTTTCTTTTGGAAGTCTAAATTAACTCGTGGCTCATCTATGGCGAGAGAGTTCAAACTCTCTAATGAACGAAGTGGTACTTGAGTGTTCTTGCCAGTGCTCTCAGCTACCATATATTCCTTGGAAGATATGGATTCCTTAGCCGTACTCTGTTTCTTCAGCCTCTTATACCGTAATTTATAAGCAAGAGAAGGATCTATTATTTTTAGCTCAGCGAAAGACAATTTACTATCCTCTTCGTTAGAAATAGTAATGCCTTTTTCAGATGCAAGAACGATAAACTCTTCAGTCGGGCAACCTTTCAGTTCGACAATATCCTTTAATGCTATTTTTTCCGCCATACTTCTTGACGATATTAGTAGTTAGGTTTATTAGTTTGTTAAGGAGACAGTTTAACGGAATTGTCAATGCTGTCGCCATAACGTAGTCCTTGATTTCATTGTAGACGAATACATAACCTTTTGTCCTGTCAGGTTTTTCTCGAAGTATAAGGAACATCCCATTGAGTCCTCATCCTTCTTTATAGCTTTTCCTTCAGACGTCCCGGCAGAAAATCTTGATAAATAATTATGCGTCTATCAAACCATCTAGAAAGAAGACAGAAAACTCCATCAGACTTGCCTTGAAAGATTTATAGTTTTCGTCGGAAAAATCTACCAGGTCTTCGCGGATGATTTTATTAAAACAGTCTGACCAACATTCTTCATAGCTCCCATAGGCGACCGATTTCATATTCCCTCTGCAACACGGCCGTATAGATAATCTGATAAAATTCTCCCTTATTTCCACTTAAAAAGAGACCACCATTATTTAAGCAAATATAAGCAAGTCTTTTAATATTATGCTAAAGTTTTACACATTTTCTGATTTTTCCTCCGACTTAGTAAAACTGTTCAGTTATTTTCAACAGATATATTTTATGACATAACCTGTTAACAAAAACCGAACATAGAACTCTATCCTTCAGATTTCATCCTTTCTAAAAAATCAATACAGGAAACAAGTGTTGGCGGACTAACCCCTGCTTTCTACTCCCCCCCTTTCATAACAGCTACCAGAAAAGAGTAATTTAGCTATTTGAGTAAACCGCGATTCTATCTCTTCTGAACTCATTTCAGCATTCAGAGACATTAATTCTTTGAGTTCTGTTATCATTTATACTTTTACTTTGCACATCAAATCTCTAATATCAAATAATGTACTAATTTACAAAGAGTTCACTCAAAGTATTGACGAAATCGTCATTTATTTTACTTAACACGTGATATTTTAACGCAAATAGGGCATTTTTAAACGGAAAAACTATAACTTTGTCAAATACAACAAATTAAATTGCTAAAAAGCATGGATAAACAACCACTGAATCGAATTAAAGTGATGCTTGCCGAGCGCATGATAACCAATAAGGAATTGGCGAAAATGCTTGGTAAAGACCCTGCAACTATCTCTAAATGGGTAACAAATACCTCGCAGCCGACTTTAGAAAACCTGATTGAAATAGCACGGTGTCTCAAATGTGATATGAACGACCTTGTCCGTCTTGACGATATCGTTCCTGTAAAACCTGATAAATAATATAGCAAAAGCCCAATTAATACAATGCCTACAAACAAGAATGCTCAGCTTCGTTATCAGATACTTGACCGTTGTTTCAGCGATTTTCATCATAAATACACTGTTGATGACCTCATAGAAAAAGTAAATGAGGCCCTGTTTGATTTGTGTGGCACTCAGATTGGCATCCGACAGATACGTGAGGATATAAAGTATATGCGTGACAGAGTTACTTACAATGCTCCGATTAAGGCTTACCCATTCAATGGCAGGAAAAGTTACTATCGCTATTCGGACCCGACATTTTCTATTTTCAACAACGAGCTATCTACAGAAGAAGTAACTTCTCTTCGTTCCGCAATCGACATACTAAGTCGATTCCGTGGTGTACCGAGCAATGCCTGGCTGGAAAATGTCATATCGAGTTTGGAATATCGCTTTGGCATCATGCCTAACACTGAAAATATCGTTTCTTTTGACCAAAATGAGTTGTTGAAAGGTACTGAGTTTTTGGGGGAACTTATCGATTCAGCCATGAATCATCAGCCTCTGCAGGTTCTCTATCGAACATTTTCCGGTAATGAGAAAACTTCTATCATTCATCCGTATCATATCAAGCAATTCAATAACCGATGGTTTTTAATCGGATTGCAAGAGGGGGATCATGGTAACTACATCACCAATAAAGCTCTCGACCGTATCGTAAAATTTTCGCGTGCCCATGTACCCTTTATACCGAACAAGAGCATTGATTTCAGTGAGTATTTTAAAGATGTAGTTGGTGTCACCCTTCCTGATAATCATCCGGAACCGGAAGAAGTTCTTTTGCAATTCGATGCTGCTCGTTTCCCTTATGTTGTAAACAAGCCAATTCATCCGTCACAGATTGTAACCAATGAGGAAGAACATATTATAAAGCTCATGGTTCGTCCTAACAGAGAACTGGAAGCATATATCTTTTCATTTGGGTATCAGGTAGAAGTACTTCAGCCGCTGTGGCTAAGAATGCAAATTGCAGAAAAAATAAAAGATTTACATAAAAAATATTCCAAAATGCAAGAAGACTGCACAATGGGACTATAATATTGCATACGAAAGTTATGATTAAAGATGCAGATATAAGTGAGAATCAACTCCTCGTAGGTTATGGAGAAAAGGTTTGCATGAACCTTTTGAAAGATCATACCACCCAGCAGAATATCTACTGGGCAACCGACTCGTATTCCGATTTAGGAGATGACTTCGCCTTTTTTGCCCCTATTACACTTGATAAGATTACATCCTATGTTTCAGATGATGGTATTGTCATCACAAAGGAAAAATATAAAGAGCTTGTTAAAGAAAATCCGGAGGTTAAGGGAAAATATCAGGAGATTATCCGTCCCCGTTCGGTAAAATCGAGAGAAGAGCAAACTCAACGAGCAAAAGATAAAGCCGAAGTTTTCACTCCCGCCTGGATTTGTAATGCTCAGAACAATCTTATTGATGAAGCATGGTTCGGGCGGAAAGAAGGACTGTTTAATTCTCCCGATCCGAACGACCCTCACAAATGGATTAATAATGAAGAAAAGATTATATTCCCTGAAGATAAGACCTGGAAAGACTATGTGGCAGATATGCGTCTGGAGATAACATGTGGAGAGGCTCCCTATCTCTGTAACCGTTATGATGCCGTATCCGGTGAATATAATGAAGATGTTAAGTATCGAATTGGCTTGCTCGATAGGAAACTGCGTATCGTATCGGAAAATGCCAAAGACTCTAAGGAATGGATTTTATGGGCAAAGATAGCTTTACGTTCCACTTATGGTTTTGAATGGCAGGGTGACAATCTATTGCTTGCCCGAGAAGCCCTGTTCTTTACTTTCGAAGAGCATTATATTGCGCAGTTCGGTGAGAAAAAGTTCAATCAGAACAAAATGCGCATGATGCCCGGTGTGGCCTACATCATATCGTGGAACATCTGGCAAATGGATGGGTTGAAGTTTGGATTGCCCGGATATGATCCCTACATTGAAAAAGAGCCATCAACCGGTAAACAACTTTCCTTATTTGATGATGTTCAGGAAGAGAAGCACGAGCCGGCTCCACACGAGCGGCTTTGCCTTGTCAAAGACTTTCTTGAGGGGATTAATCTCCAGAAAGCCACACTTAACTCAAAAGATTTCCATGACCTGAAGGCACCTAAATGTACCTTTGAGTCTTTAGTAAATAAGAATAATTAAAAACAATATATCTATGGCAACGTACTCAACACTCGAAGAAATAAAGGTAAATACACAAGCTAATTCGTCTTCGAACAACCTGATCGTACTACGTTCAGAACAAAGAGACGCAATAGATCAAGCTAAAGAGCATTTCTGCAAAAAAAGCGGTCGGAAAGGTGATTATCAATATACCGTTCTTCCTGAATCCCGACAGTTTCTCTGGAATGCAAAGATGCGTTTCGGCAAGACCATCTGCGCCATGCAGCTGATGCGCGAAATGGACGTAAAGCGTACACTCATCATAACCCACCGCCCCGTTGTTGGCGACAGCTGGCTCAATGCTTTCCGTCAGGTTGTAGGCTCCAAAAATTCAGTTCCTAAAGTAGATGGAAACTCTGATATACATCACACTTATGGCTTTGGCACACGCTCAGATAATGAGAGCGAAGGTAACTTCTACGACCTTGAAAAATTTGTACAAGCCGAAGGTAACCACTTTGCTTTCTTCGTTTCAATGCAATATATGCGTCTCTCTGAGTTGGTCAACCTAAAGACGCAAGCAAAATATAAGAATCAATCTGGGGATAACTCTGGAGGAGCTACTAAAATTGAGAATGAAAAACTGAAAGCTGATATTCTCAATGCCGATTGGGACCTTGTTATTATCGACGAGGCGCACGAGGGCACACGAACATCTTTGGGGAAAAGCGTCATTGACGATTTCTTGAAGAAGGACAAGACCAAAATGCTTTATCTCTCCGGAACCCCCTTCAATCTCTATGAAGATTTCAAGGAAGATGAAATTTACACATGGGACTACATTGCAGAACAGCAGGCCAAGAAAAAATGGTATGAAGAGCATCCTAATGAAAAGAATCCATACGAGGAATTGCCGAAGATGAATATCTTCACTTATGACATTACCAAGAATATAAACAATGTGCTTGACCAGACAGGTATATTTACTTTCCCTGAATTCTTCCGTACATGGACAGGCAATCCCAAGGCGGACAAAGCAGACATGCCCGTCGGTTCCAAAGGACGGTTTGTACACGAAGCAGATGTGCTGAAGTTTCTGAATCTTCTCTGTACAAAAGACGCTGAAAACAACTTCCCGTTCTCTACTACGGAATATCGTAAGATGTTCCGACATACATTATGGGTAGTTTCCCATGTCAATGAAGCAGCCGCCTTGGAGCAGCTGCTTAACGAGCATCCCACATTCAGGCATTTCAAGGTAGTGAACGTAGCCGGCAAGAACGATGCGGACGAACAGAGTGAAAATGCACTCGATAAAGTACTCAATGCGATAGGTGAACTGCCGGAAAAGACTTCTACCATTACCATATCCTGTGGCCGACTAACCACTGGAGTTACTGTAGCCCCTTGGACCGCAGTCTTCTATCTCAAAGGTGGCGACCGTGCTGCCACCTATATGCAGACCATTTTCCGCGTTCAGTCGCCTTACAAAACACCTGACGGCAAGATGAAAACAGAGTGTTATGTATTCGACTTTGCGCCGGATCGTACCCTGAAGATTGTAGCCGAAACTTCAAAGTTTTCATCAATGGCGAAAACCAAGGATAAACAAAAGAAAGAAGGCGAAGAAGAAAAGACCCAGGAGATGCGCGATAAGGATACTGTTCGTGACTTCATCGAACTCTGCCCGGTTATTTCTATGGATGGTGGAAAGATGAGTCCTATGGATGTCAATACTATCTACAAGAAATTGGAGAGCGTCTATATCGACCGTTTGGTTCGTAAAGGATTCGACGACAATTGCCTTTATGTTCAGGAAGAACTTAACAAGATTGACCCTAATCTCCTCAATCAGATTGGTGAGAATGGAGGTCAGGCTCCAGACGAGAAACGTAAGGATGCCAAAGACACGATAGACCTCAGCCATATGACCGAAGAACAGCGTGCGGCATGGGAAGAAAAAATACGCCAAAAGAAAGCTGAAGCTGAAGAAAAGGCAAAGAAGAAAGCTCAAAAGGATGAAGAGTTCCGAAAGCAGTGGGAATCATGGAGTGAAGAAGAACGCGAGGAATGGCAGCGTCAGGAAGCTGAGCGCATAGCCCGCCGTGAAAAGGCTAAGGAAGAGCGCGAAGAGTTCCGCAAGCGTATCACCAACATACGTGGAATAGCCCTGCGTATCCCATTACTGATGTATGGTGGAGCCGATGCCGGCGATACGAAAGAAGATATAACTGTTGATAATTTTACCCGCAAGATTAGTGACGACTCATGGTTCGAGTTCATGCCCAAAGGAGTTTCGAAATCAGATTTCAACAAAATCAAGAAATGCTTCAATGCCACTCGTTTTGAAGAAGCAGGAAAGAAATATCGTGCCCTAACCCGAGAGGCTGATTTCATGCATGTGGATGAGCGTATCCGTCAGATTACGGAAATCTTCTCATATTTCCGCAATCCGGACAAGGAAACCGTACTTACTCCATGGCGAGTAGTGAATATGCACATGAGCGATACCATTGGCGGTTGGTGCTTCTATGACGAGACGTTTGATGAAAAGACAGGGCAACTGGACACCCCACGTTATGTAGACCAGGGCGATGTAACCAGTCAGCTTTTCGATAACGTGGATTTGGCAGGCGAAGTACAGACCAAAATTCTGGAAATCAACTCCAAGACAGGTCTCTATCCTCTCTATGTCACCTATTCGCTCTATCGTCGCCGGTTAGACGAATATATAAAAGCGGAATGTATTGAAAGAGAAAGCGTCAGTGTGCAGGAGGAGCAGGTAGTATGGGACGATATTGTACGGGATAATATTTATGTCATCTGCAACACTCCCATGGCTGTGGGTATCACCCGTCGTACCCTCTTCGGCTTCCGCGATGTAGAGAGAAAAGCGAATATAAAGGATGAACAATTAATTAAACGTGCTTCTAACGACCAGGAAGGTCTTGTTAAAGAATTGAAGACTGTTGGTTTCTGGAAGGGTAATTCAAATAAACAAGAAATGAAATTTAATGCAGTGGTGGGAAATCCGCCGTATCAAGAGGAAGGAATAAGTACCCGCAAATCACCAATATATCATTTATTTTATGATATAGCATTCAAGCTATCCTCAAAAGTAACACTGATAACGCCAGGAAGATTTCTTTTCAAGGCAGGGCAAACACCTTCTGATTGGATGGATAAAATACTTAATGACAACCATTTCAAGGTTGTAAAATACATACAAAAGTCTACTGATATATTTGATAATGTAGATATAAAAGGAGGTGTTGTAATTACTTATCGTGATGATAAAGCCAATTTTGGTCCAATCGGAACATTCATTGAATATGAAGAATTAAAAGCTATATTACAAAAAGTCATTAAACATGAATGTTTTAAAAAAGATGAATTTGGTAGTCTTATTTCCTCACGTGGAATGTATCGATTTTCTGATTCTTTTTTCCAAGATTATCCAGCAGCTAAAGATGCGTTGAATAAGGGTACGGGAAATATGATAACCTCCAATTCCTTTGAACTCTACCAAAATATATTCCTTGTAGAGAAGCCAAAAGACGGATTCGATTATATTAAATTGTTCGGACGGGTAAATAATCAACGTGTGTACCGTTGGATAAAGCGAGATTATGTACAACCCAACGACTATTTGGATACATACAATGTGTTTGTTCCAGAAGCCAATGGCACAGGTGCTATCGGCGAGGTGCTCAGCACGCCGGTAATCGGCGTGCCGGTAATCGGCGTGCCGGTAATCGGGCACACCGACACCTTCCTAAGCATCGGTAAGTTTACCGATGCCCAGGAAGCTGATCGGTGTCTCAAATACGTCAAGTCAAAATTTGCCAGATGCATGTTAGGTACCCTTAAAGCTACTCAACATAATCCTCGAGATACTTGGGCTAATGTTCCAATGCAAGACTTCACTTCTAACAGTGACATTGATTGGAATAAAAGCATTCCAGAAATAGACCAACAATTATACGCTAAATATGGTCTTGATGTATTAGAAATTGAATTTATAGAATCAATGATTAAACCTATGGAATAATGCCAAAGAAACTTTATACATCCATCCCAAAGAATTACCCTGTATGCCAGCATAGTGACTGCCCCATGGCAGCCACATGCCTGCGTCAGGTATCATATACCGAATTATTGGAAAATGAAGAATACATTCATTTGATAAACCCCAACAAATGTAGCAAAGATGTTACTTGCAAACACTATCGTGATAATCAGCCTATCATGTATGCACGTGGATTCACAAACTTTCAGAAACGAATGTTTCCTGACCAGTATCTGAAGTTCATGAACCTGCTGATTGCCACATTCGGGCGAAATGCTTATTTCGAACGCCGTAGAGGTGAGACTGCCCTGTCACCAAAAGAACAGGCAATAGTACTCAAGGCTTTAAAAAAGGCAGGTGTAACCGAAGAATTGAAATTCGATAAGTACGAAGAGAATCTGAATTGGAATGATTGACTCAGTACTTTACTACAATTACTCCAGTACTTTACCCGAAGTACTAGAGTACTCTGGTATAAGTATTGTAGTACTTTAATATAAGTACTGACCAAACCTAATATTAAGCAGAAAAAGATGGCAAAGAAACAAATTATACCCACTTCTGATTCAATACGTAACGCCTATATACAGGAATTGCAAAAGCGTAGGACTGATGCAGAATCATTCGCGTCTTTCAGCGAAGTAGAACTGGTAACATTTATACGTAAATACGAGTCCACTACCTTTTCGAGTATTTACGAGTGCCTTGACCATAACTTCTACGACCGTGTTCGGGACCGCATTGCAACCAACCGGGAAATGGCAGCTATTGACGAGGAGGCGGAACTGATGTATTCTGTCCATCTGAAAACCTACTCTCAGTTCCTTGAATCAAAAGCATTCAAAAACTTGTTCAAACGCAAAATAAATTTGGAAGGAACAGTCAAGAAGGCACAGCCTCAACAGGAAGCAAAGGTACAAAAATTCCGTGAAGAGACAGAAGGTGAACGCAAACATATTACAAAAGAAATGGAAGTAATACATAGAAACCCTCAGCTCCGCCAGCAGTGTATCAGCCGCTATGGTTATCAGTGTCAATGCTGCGGTATGGACTTTGCCGAAATGTATGGAGAAACACTTGGGGCAAACTTTATAGAAGTACACCATCTGAAGCCTATCTCAACCTTTGAAACTGATGGAATCCCTGAGGATTTCGTAGAAAATCTTGTACCTTTGTGTTCAAACTGCCACTCCATGATTCATCACATTGAGCAGAGCGAGCACCCGCTCCGCGAATTGCGTGAAGCATACAAGGGGACCAAGAAAGAGCTGAGAGTATTGAAAGAGGACTGAGGAATCAACATCACATAATAAAGTATTACTTATGGACATCAACAAATATATAGGTGAAACCACAGAATACGACAAGAAGCAGGAAGTGGAACGTCGTAAGGTTAAAAGCTGGCTAAAGAGTGTCAGCGCGTATGCTAACGGGACTGGCGGCATTCTGCTATTTGGTATTGCCGACGATGACACTCTTGTAGGATTGAAAGATGCAAAAGATGATGCTGAATTTATCAGTCAGAAAATAAAAGAACGTATCGATCCCGTTCCACAAGTAGTAATGAAGATTGAACAGGAAGAGGATAAAGATTTTCTTATTCTACATGTCTATCCGGGTGAAGATACCCCCTACTATTATATAGGTGATGGCGTGCTTGAAACTTTTGTCCGTATCGGAAATGAGTCTGTCGTCGCCGATGCGACAGAACATAAACGTCTCGTTTTGAGAGGTAGAAACACATCATTCGACGCACGCCCAAGCGACGAATCAATAGAGAACTATGCTTTTACCAAACTTAGAAGCCGTTATTACACTTGGAATGGCGTAAGCTTCGACAACAAATTATATCGTTCTTTTGGACTGGTTGATACCAAAGGAATACTTACAAATGCCGGTTTGCTGATGGCAGATGAATGTCCCATCCGGCAAAGCAGGGTTTTCTGTACCAGATGGAATGGAAAAACAAAGGCAAGCGGTACGATAGATGCATTAGATAGTAGTGAGATATCGGGAGGGCTGGTTACTTTATTGGAAGAGACTATGGCTTTCATCCGCCGAAACATGCGTACAATCTGGTATAAAGAACCCATGCAACGTGTAGAAATTCCTGAGTACATAGAGCGTAGTGTAATGGAAGTGACGGTCAACGCTCTGGCACACAGAGACTACCTGATATCAGGGAGTGAAATACATGTAGATATGTATGACGACCGTATGGTGATTTATTCCCCCGGAGCAATGCCCGAAGGAAGAATCATCCAAGATATGAATCTTGAAGACATTCCTTCTGTCAGAAGAAATCCCGTAATAGCTGATATATTTACTCAACTCGGCTTCATAGAACGAAAAGGGTCAGGTATGGGGAAAATTCTATCTCCATATAGAGCTATGCCTTATTTTACTGAAAGAATGCTACCGACTTTCTATTCAGATAGAGCTCAGTTTACGGTTACTTTCCCAAACCTTATAAGAATATGGAAAGAGGAACATCCTGATATAGAGATAAATTATGTAAAGGATGCAAGTGGCACTCAAGATGTCCCTCAAGGTGTCCCTCAAGATGTCCCTCAAGATGTCCCTCAAGACAAAGAATTGGATGCCTGGATTGAAGAACAGGTTGCTACTTATCCTAAAATAACTACAGAAGAGCTGGCTAAAATGTCCGGTAAAACATCAAAAACAATAAAACGACATATCTTAAAAATGCCTCACATCAGGTTTATCGGCAATGGATATAGCGGATATTGGGAAGTTGGAGAAAAAAATCTGACCATGATAGAAAAACTAACGAAAGAACTAAAAGATAAAATAGCATCATTCGACATCTGTAAGCCATACGTCTGGCTACTTAAACTGTCGGAGGCAGATTTCAGTGAACTTGAAGGCTGCCTGAATGATATTGCTTCTGCTAATGACATTTCTGCTTTAGTATCCCCTCAATATGCCGTAGCAACTACAATCTATATAGCTGAATGGTATAAGCGCAAGTATCAAAGCGGAAACAGTAATCCACTGGTAGAAAAGCTTGACCTTAAAGCACTTTGGACGAATACCGGCATTAATCAGAAACTTTATCTCTATCATGATGATAAAGGCGACAAGCGTTGGCTATATTCTATTTACGTGCTCGGTGGCCTTGCTATTAAACATGAACTTGGTAGAAATGACAACCTGAGATTCCTAAAAGGATTGTGCCGCATCTACCACGGTGAAGACTATACGCTCGAAAATCTGGATGAAGCATCAAGAGCTGTTGCTTTCCGTGAAAGTATCAAATGCTGTCACTCACTGTATGAGTATATGCAAAATATACTCAATGGCCAAATGCCATTCGATGAAGAGGATTTGAAAGATACAGCATCTGATGTTAACCGCTTTGTAGCTGTTCTGAAAACGGCCAATGACGAGATTCTGAAAGTGAAGTTCCGTTTTGAATGGATCGTCACTTTTTCACCTGATTACACGTTTATGTCACGACGACTGAACGTATTACTGAAGCCGGAAGAAGTTGGCGGAGGCTTACACCAGTATTTACGATATGACAGGGTTCACCTTTGGGGCGTGCCGCATCCTGAAACTCAAAGACATCTTTATGTCTATATCAGATTCCGATACAATGAGAAAACGATTGAGCCATCAACCCTGGATAAACCGATTATCACCTATTTGAATCATGGTGTGAACGACTTTGTGGCCTTTGGTGTAGAAAAAGGCGTACAGGTGAAGCATATTCCGGCTACTCGCTTCAACAAGATAGAAATCATTGTTAAGGATGATGATGGCAATGAATATCTGGCACAATCGGTCGATGCTATGGAATACATCCAGCTATGGAGATCCGATAGTATCTATAACACATGGACATCAACCCAGAATGCGCAAAGAGAAACAGCGTTACTCTTCACCCATCCCTGCAAATTGAAGGATGAGACCACCGCCAATGAAGTGTATCGCATGCCATTCAATGACAGCCGGTTTGGTATTAGCGAAATATGGAACTGGGTTTATATATACGATTCAGTTACTTTCTATACTTCCACAGTACGGGAAATATGCCTGTATAACCGGATAGGATATGACCAGATTACGACAAGACTGTACTCCGATACGATTCACTACGTCAATGGGGGCATGGTAAATCATTATTACATAGATGATCCTGAAATCAGCGAAGAACCTGACATAGAAAAACTTCCTCTGATTTTCGGTAAGGAAGACATCATTGTGCGACATTTTGCGACCAAAGACGACATCCTGAATGCCAGACCAGAAATTGAAACGGTAGCTGAACTGATAAAATTTAAACAGCAAAATGGAAGATTTGAAGAATGGACCACCATAAATAAACCTCCATATGGTAAAGTAACACTCCAAATAACAGTAAAGAGTAAACCTTTCTTAATGACAGTCGCCTATCTCCCCAGATTTGGAAAAGACAATCCGATAGTACGCGACTTCGATTACACATCTGTACGCTATCGCACTATGAACGGAGAAGAAGCAACCTATCAGGACAATATCCCTTTAGATGGTGAGGTGTTGGCTCCGACAATCCTTATCCAATATGGTGAGGGAGAAAATTTCTTTGTAGTAGATGTATATCGCCCTACCCTCGTAAAGGAAATCTTGCTTGACGGCAGCATCATACAGTATCTGAAAGAAGATGAAACTCTGGACTTGCCTTACATTTATAAGGACAGGACACAAGTTAATGATTTCAGTCGCAAAGGCTATCAGGCTTATCCATGCAATAATCTCGGTAATATCTATACAGAGGATTTCATCAATATCTCGGGTAATCCAAGTATCGGGGAAGCAGCTATGAATGCATGGCGTATGGACAGACGTTTCATGGGAAATTTGCTTGATGCGGTGGCTCCTGACTGTCTTGTGATATGCTTCGGCAACTCACAAGCTAATAGTTCTTGGGATGGGGAAAATGCTCTGTTCTGGAATTATGATGTCCGGACAGATCCTGAGCCCATCGATCCTGAAAATGAAGCAGACTCAAAAGATGTAGGCTTGATATTCCAGGACATCCGACATTCTAATAATCTGTCCTGCAATCTTGGATTGGACATCGACGACCCGTGGGCTTGGGACGATATAGAAGAGTCCGTACTGAAATGTTTCGAAGTGGCCAACACCTATGGTATCTACTTCTTCCTAATGAAACCACTGAGAGACATGGATACTGACAAGATACCCGAAGAAATATATAAGCCCTTGTTTGAAAAAAGAGGTGGGCATCTGAGCGATGAAGATAAATTGGGATTAATCAGAATGAGTGATGAATTAGGCTTTGACTGGCCAGAATTTAATATTTTTGTTGACAAAGAATAACAATAAAACAGATATGAATTTCTCCGAATTATATAATAGTAACCGCAAGGCGGTAGAAAGAGCACTCGTAGCCATGTGGTGTGGCGAGTCGAACAATGAAAGTCAGCGTTCTTACATCAAGCAGATAAAGGCACTTATCAGTGACTTGTTTGCTCCCAAGAATGCAGTGCCTGTAGTTCAATGTATGAACTCCTATACACCTGTCTCATCTGATAAGGTTGAAAAAGCTAAGTCCTTGGTAGGTAAACTCTGGACAAAGCCATATCCACCATACGAACATCAGTATAAATGCTGGGATGTATTGCTGAACCAACATACTGCCGACAACAAGCCTAAATCAATCGTTGTAACAACAGGAACCGGCTCAGGTAAAACCGAATGTTTTATGATGCCTTTGGTTCACGACCTTTCTCTCCATTCGCAACCGGGAATGATTCAGGCTCTCTTTCTCTATCCACTGAATGCTCTTATGGAGGACCAGAAAGAACGCTTGGAGGAATTATTGACAAGAGCTGAAGAAACAACAGGAACCAGGCTTACCTACACAGTGTACAATGGTGATCTTCCTGAAATAGAGCCTAAAAGTACCGATACATCGGATGATGCTGATAAGTTACGTAAACGGATTGAGCAGATCACAGGTGGAATGTATGAATTTGTTCAAACTGACCCTAATGAGAAGGGACATTTTGAATTGAGAAATGCAAAATATCCCCACATGGTATACACCCGTAAGGACGTGCGCAATAATCCTCCGCATATTGTTCTGACCAATCCTACCATGTTGGAGTACATTCTGCTGCGTGGAAGTGACGCCAATCTTATTGTAACTGGAAGAAATAGTCTCAGATGGGTGGCCATTGATGAAACGCACTCTTATACAGGGGCTGGCGCAGCCGAGTTGGCCATGCTCCTGCGCCGTGTGCTACTTGCCTTTAAAGTTGATGCGCAGGACATACGGTTTGCGACATCATCAGCAACTTTCGGCAATGGAGAAGATAAGGAAAAAGACGAACGCGAATTGAAAGAGTTCATAGCCGGAATTACAGGAATAAATGCCGACCAGGTAGAAGCTGTGGGTGGTAGCCGTATTGGTGAGACAGAAATTCCACTAGGAGAAGATGAAGAACGATGGAAAAAAATATTCCATTCAGATTACATCTCATTGGATGAATTGTATCCGGTGGAAGCTACCATAAGTGAGAAGTTACAATGGCTGGATGAAATGTGTCAGCGTGAGGAAGACAGATACAAAGCTGCAGGACTGAAAGTTCCTGATATGAAACTGAAGGTGCACTATTTTTACCGTGTACCCAACAATGGGCTTTATGTCCGTCTGAATGAGTTTGCTGATGGTTCTTTCAAAATTTATTCTGAAAATATCACAAGCAAAAAAAGCGATGGTGAGGTTGATTCTTCAGAAGAAGTCCCACTATTAGAATTAAGCCGGTGCAAACATTGCGGAGAATATGTAGCTGTTGCCATGGTCAACAAGGAGGATTGGACATACGAGCCTGTCGCAACAGACGATAGCGATATGTTTGATCTGGATATGGGAGAAGGTGATGACAGTTCAAGCAAGAAGTATGTCATCTTCGGCCTGTCCAAAACAAAAAGTATAAAGGGAGATAACAATGTATCATTCCGTTTGCTTCCTGGAGCCCAGCTGCAACCTGTAACCCCAGCTGATGAAGAGAATACTGACAGCTGGCATGTAGTAGGCAACATTCAAGGCTGTTGCCCTTATTGTAATGCGAAACAAGGAAAGAGCCACAATACAGACAAAGATATTGAAGACGATGCAAATGGAAATATGGAAGACAACCGTCTTCAGAAACTCCGCCTTTCTGCAGATTTTATTTCTCGCATGATGGCACCAAGCATTCTTGATCAGCTGGACAAGGGAGAATCGACAACAGGGGGTATTGTACTTCACGACGGACAGCAATATATCAGTTTTGTAGATAGTCGTCAGGCTGCAGCAAAAGCTACATTGAAGCAGAATCTGGAACAGGAACGTATGTGGTTCTATAGTACGATATATCATGAGATGTGCCGAAGAAGAGCAAACGGAATCACAAAAGAGGCAGCTATGGCTCAAATTATGGCAGATATGCGAACAACTACTGACCCACCTTCAATGATGAAACTGGCCAGCAAATTGCAAAATCTCCAATCACCCGACCCGAATGTGGTACAAAAACAATTGGATGATATGTCATGCAACTATATGACATGGTCAGAGATTGCAGAACTGCTAAAGAAAGATTCTTACTGCCCTGTATTTGCCTCTGTATTTGTGAAACGATCGGGAGAAAGTGACGAAATAGAAGATGGATTACCCTCTGAGGAAATCATCGACAAGTATGTTCAGAGCATTATGGTAATGTATCTGTCACACCGCCCCGCATCGGCAGCTTCACCTGAAAACTTAGGATTGTTCGAGGCTTGCTATCCGCAGCTCAAACAAATAGAATTGCCTGCTGAAGTACAAAGTTTTAACAGCATTCTCAATAATCCGGCTAACCAAATTACTAAAGAGGACTGGCAAAACCTGATGCAGGTTTACCTTGATTACACTGTCCGTAACAACCAGTCATTCTATCTTCGAATTCCTGGAAACGAGAAGATTGACATATTTTCTACAGTGCGCTTTGCCACAGAAAAGCCTCGCCGCCGACCATTTAACAAGCCGAAATTGGAAGAAGGCAAAATATCTCAAGCCCGTATTGTACGATATTTGTGCGCATTGATTGCACGTGATGATCGTTCACTTACCATTAATGATGCCCAGCGTCAGTATTTTAAGGTAATTTCTGATGTTGTAGATGCCCTTTGGAATACATTGACCAGTGACAAATATAAGATTCTTCAGGTGGGGCAACGTCTGAACGATATGGGTAAATTCGTCAATGAAAAAGATAATGCTCCCCGTTTCAACCTGAATGACCTTTGTTTCAAACTTTATGATGACGTGTATCTGTGTGACACAAAAGCAGATGCTGGTCCTCATGCAGTATGTCTTCGACCTATCGGTAATAACTTCAAACGATTCTCGCCTTATCTGGAGGGTGGCACTCCGGTTGAGCTTAGAGAAGAACTGCATGAACATTGGAATGTATTCCCTTACTATGTTGGTTCTGGCAAAAAGGAAGGTGACAGAAAATCAATTGAAACATGGGCGAAAACACATCGGGCATTGCTTTGGAAGCATAATATCTGGGGCACAGATGGCATATTTTCTGACCGTCTGGAAGATATTCATGCTTTTCCAAATCTATTCATTCAGCAGGAACATACAGCCCAAGTGGATAAGAATGTTGCTATAGGACTAAAATCTAAGTTCAAAGACCATACCATTAATATCCTTGCATGCTCAACAACGATGGAGATGGGTGTAGACCTGGGAAACTTGGAAATCGTAATGCTTTCAAGTGTACCTCCAATGCCGGCCAACTACAAACAGCGTGCAGGACGAAGCGGTCGTAATAACAAGGTACGCAGTGCCTGTATCACACTTTGTAGTTCTGATGTGATTGGTCTCCGTACTTTGAGGAACCCGATTGAAAAGATTATAAACCGACCTGTTCGTGTACCGACTGTTGATTTAATGAGCCCGCAGGTCATACAGCGTCATGTGAATTCCTTCCTTGTCCGCTCCTTTGGGGTGTTTACCGACGGTTCGAACGGTGGACGTCTTACTCAGAAAGTTGCAGATTACTACACTCCTTTTGAGGTACGAATAAGCAACGGAAAAATTCTTATATTGAAAAACGGTACAAACGAAACAGACCCAGATGATTTATTAGGTGATCCTAAAGGTACCATGTATGAGAAATTCAATATCTTATGCTCGAAACCTTTGGATAAAGAAATTAGGAAGGATCTGACCAAACTCCTGAAGGGAACATGTTATGATGGCGATCTTACTCAGGTCGTAAAAAACGCACAAGATATAAACGACAGATGTTATGCCGAGTTACGCAACAAACTGGTTGACTACAAAACGGCGTTCTCTGGTAGCGGTAAAATCAGCGATAGGTTCCGTATAAAGCTAAAGATGCAATACATTGAAGTGTTATACAAACGACTTCTCAATTTCTGGGCAACCAGTAGATTCACTCCTAACGCCAACATGCCGGTTAATGTGCTCACTCTCGACTTGAACAGTAACGGTAAGAAAGACTTCTTCACTCCGATGACATCATCTAACCCCTCCTATTCTTTACGTGATGCCATTGCGCAATATGTGCCGGGTAATAGTGTTGTAGTAGATGGTGTGGTATATTCTGTTCGAGGTATCGAAGTAACTAATATGTATGATGACAACCATAAGGCATACAAAACCATCTATCGTAATAGTGATAAGACTGTTATTGACGATCCTAACCTCAGTAACCAAATCAGATGGTCTGTGAATAATGCGAACGGACTGGAGATGATTCAACCGGTTGGTTTTATGCCTGATATGAACGAGAACAATACTCGAATCATGGACAACAATGTCTATACTAGAGTGAGTGCACAGTTGATTGATGCTGACGATTGGCCCAATCACGTGACTGAGCCTCATTTGTTTTCTGTTCGTCGTAATAATGAATCAGGGAATGCCAAGATTCTCTATTACAATGAAGGAAAAGGTTACGGATATTGTTTCTGTCCAGGGTGTAAAAGGACAGTTGTGGAAGAAGATGTAGCCGATAAAAATGATCCTTTAAAATTCCCAATTGATTTCAATCCAATACATGCACAAAAAAAGGAAGGACAATCTCAAAAGCCCAATTATCATTTTGCCATTAGCGGAAAAGAAATGCACAAAGGCTGCAGTTGTTCCAATGATGTTTCCAAAATAAAGCGCAATGTAATTATTGGAGACATGATTCAGACTGACTTTAGCGAAATACGTATCCGACATAAAGGGATGAACAGGTGGATGTCCAACCGTGATGAAGAAGAAAACCTGCTTTTCACACTTGGGATGACATTTACCCAGACACTGGTGGATATTTTAGGGAAGGAACGTGGAGCAGTAGATTTTACGATCATGCCTAACGGTCATATCTGTATCTTTGACTGTAATCCCGGTGGTGCAGGTTATGCCAACCAGATGGCAAATTTGCTTGTGATGAAGGAGGTTATTAAAGCCTCAAAGAAACTTTTGAGTGAAGCCCGTGAAAAGCAGTCTAAGGATATGCTGCTTGACAAATTTACTCTTCGTTACGCAAAGTTCCTCGATATTAATGCAGCTTTAGCGTGGATTGAAGAGGAAGAAGAAGTTGGAGATACTGTTCCACAAAATATCAAAGATGCGTTTCCAAATACTTCTCCATCGCAGGCAACACTATATGACCTGAAGAAAGCGTTTGCTTCTTCACATCAGGATGTTGTATTGTTTGCAGATAACGATTATCAGGAGTGGGATTATGAAGATAATGAGAACGGTTGGCAACCTCAGTTTATGAGTCACTTCGCCATGAAGAGCCACTATACTTCTTTCTGTATCTTAAAGTCAAGGCAAGATAATATATCTGAACCAATTAAGGCCATTTGCCGAGAAATTAAGGCGTGGGCAAAGGGAGATGATATCAAGACCATATCAAACCCATGGGCTGATAAAGACATATATCCTATTGCTTATATTGATGGCTATCTTTATTTTATGAACAACAAGGGAAACGCCCAGCTCAATATTCAATGGGGCAATAACACCATGTTCTTCGTCCGTACAGATAATCCGGCATCAGGTGCCTCTGTAATTGATCTCTCCTACAAACCATCGGCTAAGCTTTTAAAACTGTCTGGAGATAAATATAGAGAAATAAGCACCAGTCAGTTAGGAAATATACTGCAGACTGAATCCGGAGGACTCATAGATCAGTTCATATCCTATGCAAAGCAGAATGCCGGGAAGTTGAAAATCAGTTATCAGGATGAGCACCTGAAGAGTATCATGGGTATTATCATCACCCTCCAGACGATTGAACATATCATAAAACAGATTGGTTCAGAGTTTGACATCAAGTTTATGGTAGAGGCATATAAGGATGATAGAGGAAATGCAGACAGTAGTATATGTGCAAACCAGCCTTCATCTGAGAAACGTGATGCATGGCTTACGTCCCTTACCAAAGCATGGATAGATGATTTGAGTTATGAGCATGGCATAAAAGGTTCTCTTATCCCTGTCGTTTCATTAAATAAGCGAACACTCACTCACTGGCGTGTGCTTACGATTACCTGTGGTAAAAAAAGGCTCTCTATCTATCCTGATGGAGGATTCATCAATGAATGGAACATCGGAAGACAACCTAACGGTGAAAGATTTGATGTGAAGACAATTACTCATGACACAAATATTCATCTGTTTAGAAATAAGGATATAAAAATTGACATAATAATTGAAGACTGTTAAATAGAAAATAATATGAAAGGTGCTGTAAACATAAGCGATTATTTCTATGGTGCTAAGTCTCCTCATGTTTGAAATAACAGAAGACGCATCAGATACAATCCTTCTTGCAGGAGTCATAAACAATCTTTGATGTTGTACTGTAATAGCGAATATACTGGCAGGAAAATGAAAAATTCCTGCCTTTTCCTTTTTAATTTCAAGATATTTTTTTTGATGCAGATAGGCTGCACCATGAGAAAATATATTTGCAGTGTATAAATGCTAAATCAATTCATAAAGTTATGTTTAAGTTTAAAGTAAGTATTCGGCCAACTACAGGTATTAAACC
>ULNN01009509.1_pt1 | contig 19899 bp, 24 predicted proteins | sample 1951931 | NCBI WGS metagenome assembly ULNN01 (sample SAMEA4835578, study PRJEB28245) | human gut metagenome | biome: gut microbiome; material: fecal sample | place: Denmark | collected 2008
TCCTGAACGAGTTTTTATTGCGCCCCAAGCTCTATACATTCCGTTTTCATAAGTCACCAGATAATAACCACCCTCTGAAATGTATTCTATTGTTGCATTTTGATAAACATATTCCTCCGGCTCGGGTGTGATAGAATCCTCAGCATATTTTGCTTTTAATACCTTTTGTATTTTTTCTTTAGTGCGTTGTTTTCTCGGTTTGTATTTAAAATGACCTGTTTTATATGCTTGTTCTTGTCTGTATTTTTCAACTTCTTCCTGACTTTCTGCAAGTTTAAACACAGGAATAACAGCCATAAGCTCACCTGATTGTATAAACAACAAAAACTCTTTGTCATCACTCAGCGCAAGCTCGTACATGCCGGGTTTTAGGTACTTTCCGTTATAATCGCTGATATAGTCAGCTATTCTTAGAATAGGGTGTTTGCAGTCAGAATATCCGTATCTGTAAAGTTCGCTTTGTCCTTCCAGCAAGCCTGACGGATATCTCGGATAAAGTTTTGTTTCATCAATAATTCTTACATTAGGTGGTGTTGCTCGTTCTACAAGAGGCATTATTTTATCTCCTTGAGAAGTTCTTTTATTGAATTATCTATTTCTTTAAAAGATTTTCCTAATGCTTGTGATTTCCCTACAAATATAATTGATTGAGTGTCTTTAAAATCAAACCCTTCTTTGATAATTAATCTCATGCTTTCTCTCATCAAGCGCTTTAGTCTGTTTCTTTTTACTGCACGTTTGTGAGTTTTTTTACTGACAACAAAACCTATCTTGCAATCTGCATCTGCTTTTTTGCGCCCCAAAAACATTACTACTCCGTTTTTGTAAAAAGAATTTTGGATACGATATGTAGCATTAAAGGCTGCCTTGTTTTTCAGTCTGTAATTTCTTTTTAGCATACAAATATTATACTCCAATTATTATAGTGGTAAATATTTATATCATAATATTTTTGGAATTGATAACTCCCAGTTTTATTGCTCTTACTGCAAGTACAACCCTTGAATGAATACCTGTTTTTTCATAAATAGACGCTATATGTGCTTTTATAGTGTGGGTTGAGATATAGAGTTTTTGGGCTATTTCAGAGTTTGAGTAGCCTTCAATAATCAATTTCAAAACTTCATATTCTCTATCTGTTAAATTCCAAATACTGTTCATATTATATATGATACTGTATTTTTTCTAAAATCCTTTAACATATTTACCTGTTTATTTTAATTTCTAAAAATTTTTTAACAAAAAAGGCAATTTTTGATAGAAAAAATACTTTATAAATAATAGAGGATAATAATGGTAGAATTTTACGATATCAATTTCTTGAATATTTCACCTCAAGACAGCACAAAACGAAAATCAGCCGTGCAGTCTGATAAAGATGAGTTGTTGTTTATCAGAAAACCTGAATCATCTCATGAAAAATTCTTCCCTTATCTATCTTTAAAACAAACCAAAATAACCCCACCAAAAGTCGGGAATGTTACAAAACCTTTTGAGTCCAGAACGATGTCTTTGATGTACAAAGTTCCTCATAAAACAAATTTGTTGAATGTTGCACAAAATCATCTGGGAATCCAAGAGGTTACGGAGCAGGAATATAGCAAACTCTCTCAAAAGGAAAAACAAAATACGCAAATGCATCTAATTGGCAAACACGGTGAATTAAATCATCAATGGTGCGCTCATACAGTCAGTCATTTGTCGGAAGAAGCAGGCATGGATATCGGTGGACACAAAAAATCTGTCCAACAGTTTGTAGATTGGGCAACCGAGAACAAAACATACATACCGATAAAAGAACAAGAAATTACAAAAAATAATTATAAGCAAGAACGTGCATCACGAGAAAAACAAATAAAACAACAAACAAAATCTATGCACGAGGGTGATTTTATTATTTGGAAATCATCTTATGTTGCGCAACTTCCAAAAGGACAATTAGCACAAACCAAATCAAGCCATATAGGTATAATAGAATCCGTTAATCCAAACGGCACTGTTACGGTAATTGAAGGAAATGCAAACGAAGCACGAACCGACAAAGCCGAAAGAGAACTTGTAAATGTTTCTTACGAAGGGGTTTCGGGTAATCAAGAGGTTGGTGAATTTCAAGAAGCTAACAGGCGTGACGGTCTAATTAGAAAAATATACACCCCAAAAGAACTTGCATCATTTGGCTATAGTGGTTATATAGATAACAGCAAAATAGTTAAATAATTTTTATTGTTGGTTTTCAAGTTCCTTTTTTATGTCATTAACGGTTACACGAATTATTTCGGAGTTGTCGTCTTTTCTCAAGAAAACTTCTTTTATCCCAGATTGAACAATAAATCTTTTACATAATATACAAATAAAATTGTGTCCGTAGATATACATAGATGCGTCCATACATCTATCTTGACCGGCTTGAATTATTGCATTTTGTTCAGCGTGTATCGAACGGCAGGTTTCGTATCTGGTTCCGGATTGAATATTGTTTTTTATTCTGTAACATTCGCCTCGTTCATAACAAGATTCAACACCTGACGGGGTTCCGTTGTAGCCTGTAGCTTTAATTTTTTTATCTTGTCCGACAATAACGGCACCGACTTGTGCTCTTAAACAATTAGAACGAGAAGAACAAGTTTTTGCTAAGTCCATAAAATATTCTGTCCAAGGCTTGATACTCATAATACATACCTCCGAGAATTATTATAACACCAAAAATTTACTTATTCTTCTTTTAGCAAAGGAATTGAAACAATAAATGTTGAGCCGTTATTGACTTCGCTCATTAAAGATATTTTTCCACCATGAAGTTCTACAAGTTCCTTAGTGATTGTTAATCCTAAACCTGTGGAACTTTCTTTCTTAGTATAAGCACTATCAAGTTGAACAAATTTTGCAAAGATTTTGCCATGATATTTTTTATCAATACCTATACCGTTGTCGTGAACCTTGATAGAAAATACATCGCCTTCTTTTTTGCCTTCTATATCAACTTGTCCCTGTTCAGGGCTGAACTTGATAGCGTTGTTTACCAAATTATATAAGATTTGTTGGATTTTTTGATAATCTGCATAAACTTCAAAATCTTCATCTAAAATTTTGTTAAGTGTAATTGATTTTTTGATTGCCAATGGTTCTAAAATATTAACAACTTCATCTAACGCTCTTGAAATATAAAAAGTCGAACGTACAAGTTTTACGGCTTTTGCTTCGATTTTAGAAATATCAAGGATTTCATTAATCATACTCAACAAATGAATGCCAGAAACTCTAATATCTGAAATATATTCAGCCTGTTTAGGGTTTAAAACACCATACAGATTTGTTGCAAGTATTTCTGAAAACCCGAGAATCGCATTCAGTGGTGTTCTCAATTCGTGCGATACATTTGCCAAAAATTCGTTCTTTGCTTTATCTGCTTCCAGAATTTTTTCGTTTTGTTCTTTGATTATTTTCAAAGCTTCGTTCTTTTCCACAATTCCGTCTTTCAAGGCTTTTAATTGAATTTTGAAAACATTAGAAAGCTCTAAATCCTTGATTAAGTACGAAAGGATAGATGTACAAGATTTCAGAACATCTAAATCAATGCTTGTGTAATATTTGGATTGTTTTTTAGCAACAATTAGGAATCCGAATATGGTTGAACCTATTCCCAATTTTTGGAGCATAAATGATTTACAGCCGATAATTTTGAGAGATTTAACTATTTCAGAGGTTTCGTCAAGTAAATATCCACCGTCTCGATACATCATTTCCATAACTTTTGGAGTTAGTTTAAAAATCGTATCAATAATATTATCGTTATCTTTATTGGCAGAGAATTTCAGTTGAGCACCTTCAGGAATAAGATAATAAATATATGCCTGCTCGTAGTCAAATATGCTTGCAAGACGTTCAAATACAGTCGAAGCTGAAACATCAGAATTCAAATTTGTTTCAAAAAACGACGGAATTACTCTCAATACTTCTTCATTAGTCAGTTTCATCATAATAAATTAATTGTAACAAACTGATAAGAGTATTTCAAATTGTAAACAAAGGTTACAGAACATAGATGTGATAATGTCTAAAACAAACTTAAACTTTTTTCATTTTAAATGCAAAGTATTTGAACAACACATAAGTTACAACTGCAGAGAGAACAAGTGCAAAGGCTTGGGCAATATCTGTTTCTATAACTGCAGGAAGAAGGTCTGTTTTTTCAAATGCTGATGCAAAGATTTCTAACACAAAAGCGTTTACCAAATAACCCACAAACCAAGTTGATAAGCATTTGAAATATTGCTTGAAGATGTTTGAATTTCCTCTTGCTCTGAACACCATTAATCTTTGGGTTGAAAAAGATACAAATGATGAGAAGAACCAAGCTAATGCAAGAGAAACTTGTCTAAGAAATGCGTGAAAATTGATGTATTTGAACGCAGGCAATAAACCTTGCGCCCAGTTATAAATATTCAGTGCCAAATCTTTGTAAAACAAAACTATAAAATGAAGAATACAGATAAACATAACAAGAGAAACAAAAGAATTGAATCCTCCTACAAGAATAAAACGCAATTTTTCAGGTATGCTAAACCAATAATTATGGATTTGTGATAAAAACTTCTTCATACAGTTAAATATTATACAATAAAAAATTGCCATATAATATAAATTAAGATATAATTTTTTTGTCAATTTATTTATAGGAGTACATTTAATGAAAGGTATTATACTTGCTGCAGGTGCAGGCACAAGATTGTATCCGGCATCTTTGCCTATCTCAAAGATTCTTTTGCCGATATACGACAAACCAATGATTTACTATCCACTATCCACTCTGATGCTTGCAGGGATAAAAGATATTTTAATCATAACCAACGAAATAGATTATGATAACTTTGTAAAAGTTTTGGGTGATGGTTCTCAATTCGGTATAAATCTTTCATACAAAATACAATATGTTCAACGTGGTATTGCAGATGCATTCTTGATTGCAGAAGATTTCATTAATGGCGAAGATGTTGCATTGATTCTTGGAGATAATATTTTCCATGGTCATGGTTTCTCAACAATGATGAAGGAAGCTATCACATCTAACCATGGTGCTACAGTATTCGGATATTTGGTAAAAGACCCTGAAAGATTTGGCGTTGTTGAATTTGATAGAAATAAAAAGGCTATTTCATTGGAAGAAAAACCGGAAAATCCGAAGTCAGGTTATGCTGTAACAGGTTTGTATTTCTATGACAGTAATGTTTGTGATTTTGCAAAACAACTTGAACCTTCTGCACGAGGCGAGCTTGAAATTACTGATTTGAATAAAATATATCTGTCTAAAGGTATGTTGAATGTAGAAATTTTGGGCAGAGGTTTTGCTTGGTTAGATACAGGTACTCACGATTCAATGTTGCAGGCAAGTACATTTGTTAAATCAATGGAATTGAATACCGGTGCAAAAATTTCTTGTTTGGAAGAAATCGCATATAATCAAGGGTTTATTTCAGGTGGTGAGTTGTTAAAGAAAATCGAAAAATACGGCAATAACCCTTATTATAACTATGTAAGAAATATCATCATGCATGATATGGTTTTGAGTAGTTAGTATAGGGAAGTTAATAAGTTGTTAAGAAAACAGATTTCGTACTTGTACGGAATCTGTTTATTTATGCGCAATTATGGTGTTTTATCTCAACTATGTAAACAAATGTAACAAGATATCATAAATGTGAAATTGAGATATCTGTATATACTTTATATATAAGTAAGCATTAAATAACACGAGAGATATTAAAAGAGAGAGTACAAACAAAAAGAATCGCAGGTGAGAGTAATGGCTGTATTAAACATCTATGACATCAATGCAAAAGCAAACGAAATTGCTGAAGAATTCAAAAAAATGGACGAAAGCCCAAAAGATGAAAGTGGCATTTTGTTTGAAGAAATGAGGATACTGGCATTAAACAACCGAACACGATTCAAACTTTGACAAACCAAATGTAGAGAGGAGTGATGTTGGTTATAGCAAAGACATAACTTAACTTAACTCAACTTAATTCCCACTAACTTAATTTTCAGACCCGCTTAGGGTCTTTTTTTTGCCTTATTTTTGATTACTTTAAAATAAACTAAAAAACTGATTGCAGAATTTATAAAACGAGTTATAATAAAATGTGATAAAATGACTGATGTCCGTTCGGTCAAAATTTATCAAAAACAGTACATTGTTACAAAATGTAAAAAACATTTTTCTGCTACAATTTACTCCTGATAAGGGTTTTGGTTAGTTGATATAAATTTCCGGATAAGTAACTAGCAAAAAATATTTTTTACGGGTTTTAAATACATACAGAAGGATATTGCTTAAATAAACTGGGTAGGGACACATCACTGAGCAAAACGTAGAGGTATTACTCAATGGTAGATAATAGAGCCGCTGGGTTTTACGGTATATCAGGCGCTTTAAATTTTAAAAGTGGTGATATTTCGGGGACTGCAGCCAAGACAAATGGAGAAAAAGCCGGTAGTGATGCAGAGTACATGAAGTTAGAAAAAAACAAGGACTCTGCAAAAGAAGGTGCAAAATTTAGCGATAAAAGTGCACAACTTAATGCTGCACTTAGTTCTCTTGCTATGTTAAATGTTTCATCTATTATTAGTTCAAAACTTCCTAAGTTACGTCAATCTACAAAACGTTTCAAGGAATTGATTGATGAAACAGAAGAACTTTTGGTAACATTAAACGAAGAACACGAAAGAAACAAAAAAGAAAATCCGTTTAAGAGAGAAAATCCGTTTTCAAAACAAGAAGATGACAACGAGGAAGATGACGAATATTATTAAACAATAAGTTTCATATTAGTTATGTTTATGTATAATTAAACATATAAAAGAGAGGTTTAAATATGAAACAAAGAATTATGTCAGGTATGCGTCCAACAGGAAAGTTGCACTTAGGTCATTATTTGGGTGTTATTGATAACTGGGTTAAGCTCCAAGATGAGTATGAATGCTATTTTCAAATCGCAGACTGGCATGCTCTCACTACAAAATATGATAAAACAGAAGCTCTTGCTCAAGATGTGCGAGATGTTGTTATGGATTGGCTGGCATGTGGTATTGACCCTGACAAGTCAACAATATATGTTCAATCTCTTGTACCTGAAACGGCTGAACTACATATATATCTAAGTATGATTACTCCTCAAAACTGGGTAGAACGTGACCCTACATTGAAGGATATGGCTAAAATTCTTAAAACAAAAGAAGGTATGGGTACTCAAATCAATTATGGTTTAATGGGTTATCCTGTTTTGATGTCTGCAGATATTATGTTGTTCAATGCAAACTTTGTTCCTGTCGGAATTGATCAAGTTGCGCATGTTGAACTTACCAGAGATATTACAAGAAGATTTAATAACATATATAAAACAGATTTCTTTAACGAGGCTCAACCAAAATTGAATAATTGTTCACTAATTTGTGGGCTAGACGGGAATAAAATGGGTAAATCATTTAACAATGATATAAAAATTTCTGATTCAGAAGAAGTTACTGCTAAAAAAGTTATGACAGCAATAACAGATAGAAGTCGTATTAGAAAAGATGATTTAGGACACCCTGATGAATGTGAAGTTGCGTTCAAATATTGGAAAATATTTGGTTCAGAAGAAGATGTTGCAACAGTTAGAGAAGAATGCGAAAAAGGGCTTAGGGGTTGTGCTCAATGTAAACGTGAACTCGGTTGCAAGATTAACGAAAGAATGAAAGAAATCAGAGAGCGTAGAAAATATTTTGAAAATAATCCTGAAATAGTAGATAATATCATAAGAGAAGGTTCTGCTAAGGCAAGAAAAGTTGCTCAACAAACTCTTGCAGAAGTAAGAAAACTTGTTAGAATGTACTAATTTGAGGTAAATTCCAATGAAAAAATTTCTTTTAGTATTTGCAATAGTGTTATCTACTGCTTGTCCTGCTATGGCAGAAGATATGAAGGTTATGGCATTAAAGGATTTTTCTACGGATAAGCCTTCTGAAATCAAAGTTCAAGTATTGCAGACAATGAAGCTTGATGAGGGCGTAGTAATTGAACAAGGTTCTGTCGTAACTGGGGTTATGGTTGATGTTATACCTGCCAAACGCTTGAAACGAGATGCAACATTTTCTTTTATGCCGACAAGTTTTGTAACTCCCAAAAGAGTGCGATATTCCATCAATCGCAAGTATGTAGGCAAGTTTTCACCAAAGATTGAGATTGATAAGGCCGAACTTGCCAAAACAGCAGCACTCTCTGTCGGTGATTATTTTGTTAAAGGCTTGAGTACAGGGTTTTATGCTGTGCAAGGTGCTATAAAAGATGAAAAAGGAAACAGATTCGTATCGTCTGTCCAAAATGTTTATGAAAATTCGCTACTTTCATACATAGAAAAAGGTGACGCAACTTGTATCAAAGCTCAATCTATGTTTACCTTCAGATTTCCTGACCTAAACCCTGATGAAAGTGTAAAGCTGGGCCCTGCTTTAACGAAATTAGAGGGTTTGTCATCAGAGGTGATACCTGCACTTTTACCTGAGGTTTTACATTCTGACAACACTCAAGATTAAAGATTTCGGGCGAGAGAATGTAGTTCTTGATTATATGTAATTTCTTTTTTGTCATACTCTATGCTAAAATAAGTTTAAATATTATTAATCCGAAAAAGGTTTGATATTGTAATAATATTTCGAGAAGTAGCATTTGAGATAAAATTTTATGAAAAAGAACAAGATTTATTTAACAATATTGTTAGCTGTTGTCTGTTTAACATCTGCAGTTGCCGTAAATAAAAAACTCTCCGAAACACAGGATATGAATAAATACAAACAGGCAATTATGATGTATCAGGCAGAAGATTATCAAAATGCTTATTACAATTTTTCTGCAGTGTCAGAGTTTTCTACACTCAAACAAGCAGCTCTTTTCAGACAAGCAAGATGTGCGACAACATTAGGTGATACACGCACAGCAATCAGGAATTATAATATATTACTAAAACGTTTTCCGAATTCGCCACTTTATGCAGTGAGTGAATACAACCTTGCAGTTTTGTTGTATGAAGCGCATGAGTACCATTCTGCCAAAAGACATTTTGTGCATATATACAAACATTTTAAAGATAAAGAAGTTTCTATTGCTTCCGAATATTATTTGGGAATGTTAGAGAATAAACCTGCATTGTTATTGGATTATATAAAACAGTCGCCAAACGGCAGATTCTCAAAATATGCGATAGATACTCTTGTAAAGAATAATATAAAATTTTCAAACGCTGATAATTTGGTTATAGCAAATTCATATCTTGCTAACGAAAACTATAATCAAGCCTTGGTGTATTATCAAAAAACAAGCCTTAGAGATAGTTGGACAGGGTATGCCAAAACTCTTTACAAGCTCGGCAAATATGACGAAGCGAAAAAAATCACAGTTAAGGGGTTAAGTCTTTATTCAAGTTTCGTTGATGCCAATGAAATTTATGAAGTGATTGATTGTTTTGTTTCTTTGTCAGATTCTAAATTAACAACGATAAAGTATTTATTATCAGTTAATCCAAAAGCAAAAGGTGCTGATTATTTAATGTTTCTTTTAGCAAAATATTCACCATCTGCACAGACTCCACATATTTATGAACAGCTTTATATGAGGTTCCCTGACGGACAATTTTCGGGTGAGGCTTTGTATAAAACTTTCTATTCAAAAGTTAATCAAAGAAAATACAAAGAGGCAGTAAAGCTTGGTAAACTTCATCTTGCAAAATTCGGAAATACAAATTCTGCACCTGCAGTTATGTATTGGATAGCAAAAGTCTATGAAAAACAACACATGGGCGATATGGCACGCAGTTATTATAAAGGTGTACTTTCTAAGTATCCTGATAGCTATTATGCCATGCGTGCAAATACAAAATTGAAAGAAAGCCATACTATGTTTGTTAAGGATACAATAACAGAAAAACCTGTTGTTTTTCCTATTCATAACAAGTCAGAAGCTGATATGGCTGTAAAACTGGCAAAACTCGGAGATTATGATTTTGTACAAGAATTGTACAAAAATGACGGTTTTGTTCAAAGCTGGATAGAGTATGAAAAAGGCAATTATACAAATTCTGCTCTCTTGGCTCGTGATGCTATGGACAAACTGGAAAACAAGCCTAATTTTAAAGATACTCGTTGGAGATTAGTTTATCCTGTTCATTATTATAACTATATACAAAAATATTCGGGTGATGAAAACCCTATTATAATACTATCTGTAATCAAAGAAGAAAGTCATTTTAATCCAAAAGTTACGAGCCCTGTCGGTGCAGGTGGGCTTATGCAGTTAATGCCTTCAACTGCAAATGAGATAGCTAAAGGTTATGGTATTTCAAATAATTTGTATAGTCCTGAAAGTAATATACATCTCGGTTGCTTGTATTATGCCAAAATGAAACGCACATTGAATAACAAGGATATTTCTGCAATTATGGCATATAACGGTGGTTGGGCGTCAGTTATGAACTGGAAGAAACAACTTGATTATGTTGATATGGACGATTTTATTGAAAAAATCCCTTATCCTGAAACTCAAGACTATATCCGAAAAGTTTTGAGAAGTTATTGGAACTACTGTAATATTTACTAGATATCGCTATTTCATTCTAAATATAAATTTTTGTAACATTGTTTTAATTTTTTCTAAAGTTTTTCCTAAAACAGCCGTAATCCCATGTGTATCGAATTATAAATGGAGTAATTTATATGTCAGGAATTGGCAATGTCGGTGGAAATCAACCTATAAATAATGATAGGCAAATACAACAAAATGGTTTAAAGCGTAATGATGTTCAAACGAATTTGAGAAGTATTTTTGACCAATATGATACAAATGGTGATAAAGTTCTTAATGAACAAGATGGTGCTGGTGCAGTAAAAAAATTCTGGAATGCAGCTAAGACATTTTTAGATAATCTTAAAGGTGATAATAAAACCGAACAAAAAGGTACTGCCGCAGATGTACAAGGTGCAACTGCAACACCACAAAACGAAGAACCAACGCAATTTGATAAAAACGGTAATGTAATACCTGAAGTTACGCATAATCCTGACGGCTCAACAACAACTCGACATGGTGAAGAAATAATTAATGCAAAAGGTGGCAGTATAACTGTGACAGATGCTGATGGTAAGAGTACAGGTGGTATTCAACAACTACCAAACGGTATGCAGGTTTTGACCCAAGCAGACGGTAAACAAGGTGTATATGACCCTAAAAAAGGTGAGTTTTTACCTGATAATGAAGCTCAAAAGATTTTAGCGCAGTTAGGCTGATGAGTTTCTTATTTGATTCAAGTGGCTATTTATATTAAAAGAGAGATTTCTAATAAGAAGAGTTGAGCTTTTTTAAGTTTTATATTTTTGTGTCGTAAATAATTATATACAGAATTGAGGTATATAATGGCACGAATTATCGAAAACATAAACGGAGGCAGACGCACAATTAAACTTTCTACTTCTGATATCATTTCTATTGTCCAAGAGTATCAGCAATTAGTATCAACAAACCGAAACTATGCAGATATACGCTCTATTCTTGATGATAATGTAATTTTTATTCCGGAAGAAATTTAAGTTTTATAGAGATACTTTGCCCAGAACAACGGCTTTGTCGGCACCTGTACAAGAAGGAACATTGTTAGGAATGTTGTAATAGTTGCAATATCCTAACAGTGCAAATGCCATAACTTCTTTGTAGTTGTTAGATATGCCATAGTCCTCATGGGTTTTTAGCTCAATATGTTTTGGCAAATAATTTCTCAAAAGTTTCATCATGTATTTGTTATATGCGCCCCCACCACCGACAACAACTTCGTTGATATGTGCGTTCGGATAAACAAATCTTTCATAGGCTTGTGCGATTGTTTTGGCAGTCAGCGCAGTTAATGTTGCAATAATATCTGCATGTGCTTGAGGTGCAAATTTGAGAATATTTTCGATGTATTTAGGTGAAAAATATTCTCTGCCCGTAGTTTTAGGTGGTTGGATAAAATAATACTCATCTTCCAAAAGACAATTTAACCAACTGTCAACTATTGTACCACTTTGAGCGATTTCGCCGTCTTTGTCATAAGGTTGATTAAAGAATTTTTTAACGCAATAATCAATCATAATATTGCCACAACCTGTATCAAATCCAAATGGCAGGCAATCATCAGAAACAACGGTTACATTTGATATTCCACCGATGTTTTGTACTGCTGCATTTTTGAACCATTGTCTGTCAGCGAAGCATACCAAAGGCGCACCTTGTCCACCATGGGCAATATCGGCTTCTCTAAAATTAGATATTGTCATACAGCCTGTTTTGCTTGCAATAACTGAACTTTCTCCGATTTGGAGTGTGCTTTTGAGGTTGATATCATCAAGTTTTTCATCATAAGGAAAATGATACACGGTCTGCCCATGGCTTGCTATCATATCAGGTTTTCCGTATTCGGAGATGAGTACATTGGCAGCTTGAGCAAAACACTCACCGACAGCAAAATTAAGCTGGCACAATTCTTTTAATGAAATGTCTTGAGAAAATGCCTGAAAAATTTTTGACTGGATATGAGGTGGGTATTTGTAGTTTATACCTGCAATAAGTTTACAGGACAAATCAGGAAAAACCTCACATAGACCTGCATCTATTGAATCGCAGGAAGTCCCTGACATTAATCCGATAATTTTTTTAGGCTCTTTTTCTTCCATATTCTACCTATTTGTTTAAAATAATATTTTCGTACGCTTCTCTATCACTGCAAGCAATTCTTTTAGGGATACATTCAACACCCGAGCATTCTGCAATATGTTTTATATTAAACGCCCCTGATGAAATTATTACCCGAGATTTGTTGTATGACGGCAAATTTTTTATTTGCTCAACCAACCATTCACCTGCATATTTAGGTCGAAAATCATCTTCCATTTGCAAATCCGTAATAATCAAATTGTATGGTTCTTTTGAATTTTCATACAGCTTCTCAAGCCCTTCACGAGCAGATACAGCAAGATGAATTTTATTCTCTTGCTCTATAAAAATTTCTTCAAGAAGATTCTTATGAAACTCTCTCCATGCCGGCATGTCATCAACAATAAGTATTTTCATAGTTTAATTATAACAAAAAAAGTAATGTTTGGCTGCCCAAAGCTACTTTCTTAATTTAGCAGAACCTTTCATGTAAACAAACTTTGGTTCAAAGCTTTCGTCAGTATTTATAACGATTAATATTCTCAAACATTTTGGCAAAGAATTTGGGACATCAAGTTCGTGGAAACACATCATCGCAATATTATCCCAACCCAAATTAAGTCTTGCAAACTTGGCAGGAAATTCTGCGTTCAAATCGGGAGTAAGCGTGAATATTGCATGAGAAATATTTTCCTTCGCAATATTATTTTTTTTAATCATTTCTGTCAAAAGTTCTAGCGTAGCAGATTTGATATCTTCTTGAGTATTGTTTTCGACAGTGATTGCCCCTCTTATGCCTTTAGTAATCATAAACTCTTTGTTCCTTGTACTCCGTTAAACCATTCATTCGCTTTCATTTCGCCTTTGCCTTCAGGTTTGACCGTAATCAGTTTTAAGATTCCGTCACCTGTCAAAACCTCGATACCGTCTTTGAGCTTCCCGACAACAGCACCTGCAACAAAGTTTGCGTAATATTCATCAGGTTGTCTTTTTTCAACAGGTTTGGTTTTGATAACTTTAACTATTTTATTATTCAATACAAAGAATGCTGAAGGACATCTGCATACTCCACGAACAAGGTTATGAATATCTTGTGCAGATTTTGTCCAATCAATTCTACATTCTTCTTTTTGAAGTTTTGGCGCCATACATACCCCGTCCTCGCATTGAGATTGAGGGGTCAATGTGTTGTTTATTATTCCTTCAAGAGTATCAACAATAAGTTTTGGTGAATCTTGAGAAATCTGATTATACAAATCTTCGCAAGTCATATCGTCATCTATAGGAATAATTTCTCTCATACAAACAGCTCCCGAATCAAGTCCGAGTTCTGTTATCATTGTACAAATCCCTGTTTCCTTCTCGCCGTCAATGATTACTCTTTGGATAGGGTTTGCACCTCTGTATTTTGGCAACATTGATGCGTGAAGGTTAATTGTTTCGTATTTAGGAATATCAAGCACTTCTTGTGACAAAATTTGTCCGAAAGCAAATGTCACAAAGAAATCAGGTTGCAGTTTTTTTAACCCTTCAATAATTTCAGGTTCTTTTCTTATAGATTTTGGCTGAAAAACAGGAATATCATTCTCCAGTGCAAAGCGTTTGATAGGTGACATAGTAATTTTATGCCCACGACCTGACGGTTTGTCAGGTTGAGTAACTACAGCTTGAACATTTATTTTGTCAGAATTGAATAAATATTCTAATGATTTTAGCCCGATATCAGGAGTTCCGAAGAAAACAATATTAATCATGTTTTATTCTTCTCCTTCTTTTTGTGGAGTTTCTTCTTCTTCAGGACAATCAATCATTCTGTCAACTTCAACAGGAGGAAGGTTATGTTTAGCAAGTTCTTCATCTGTAGCAAATCTGTTTAGTGCGTGGTCAATGAATAATATACCGTCAAGGTGATCATATTCGTGTTGAATAGCTTTTGCTAAAAGATTTCCTTCTGCTTCCATAATGAAAGGTCGTCCGTTTTTATCCATAGCTTTTACGGTTACTTTGTTATATCTCCAAACCTCTGTATATGCTTGAGGGAAACTCAAACAACCTTCGTCCCCTTTCATTAGTCCTGATTTCTTGATGATTTTAGGGTTGATGAATACCATAGGGTTTAGAGGTTCATCTTTTGTAGAAACATCTATAACAAAAATTCTTAAATTCTCTCCGACCTGTGGAGCGGCAAGACCTACACCGTTATTAACATACATTGTATCAAGCATATCTTTGATAAGTGTTTTTATTTTTGCTGATACCTTGTGAACTTCTTTTGAAGGTTCTCTTAATGATGGGGTTCCGTATGGAACAATTTTTCTTATAGACATTTATAATTTCCTTCTTTTCAAACTATAGCTACCCTTATAAGGTACTATAGTAGAGAAAGAATTTCAATTATTTTCTTCTTGTTCACATTCTAAAATATTTATGTTTCAATTAAATCGTAGTTTGTATATGAGGAAATTATAATGGTTAGAAAAATACTTGCAGTAAACTTTGGTGGTATCGGTGATGAAATCTTATTTTTGCCGACCTTGAGCTCATTAAAAAAAGAATATCCGAATGCAAGTATAACATTGGCTCTAGAATCTCGTGCTATGGGGATAAAAGATTTGTCAGATATAATTGACGATGTTATCCCTGTCGATATCAAGACCAAAAATAAATACTCAGAAATCTTTAATTTTATTTCAAGAGCAATTTTCGGAAACTATGATTTGTTGGTTATATCAGGCGCAAACAAGATGATGAGTATTATTGCTGCTTGTACTTTTATTCCAAAAAGGGTTGGATTTGATACAGGCAAACTAAGCCAAATCCTGTTGACAGATGCAGTTAAATTAAACAAAAACCAATACGCTGCAAAGATGTATCATGATTTGGTAACTCCATTAACTCAACAAACAACAGAACTTCCAATGTTGAATGTTAATGTTAAACCAAAAGTTCCAAATTCAGTTTTGGTACATCCGGGAGTCAGTGAAATGAGTCGCAGAAAAGGTATTATCAAAACTATTCAAGGGTATGAATGGGCACAGTTGATTGATTTGTTACAAGAAGCCGGTAAACATGTAATGATTGCAGGTGGGCCTGATGATGAATATTGTATTCGAGAGATTGAAAAATATACAAAAATCAAAAATTATGAAAATCTTTATGGAAAAACACATAATCTTACAGAGTTGGCAGAATTGATTTCAAGTGCAGAAAAATTTGTATGCTCAGATTCTGCTCCATTACATATTGCAGTAGGGTTGGGTGTAAAAACTTATGTATTTTTTGGACCAACAGATGATAAAAAACTTATTCCTCAAAACGATAATGTAGTTGCTCTAAAAAATAATTGCGAATGTCCTGACAAACCTTGTTTGTGGGAAAGAAGAAAAATATCATGCATGGAGCTTTCTTGTCTGAAATATGATTTTCGTGATATATGTCGGGTAATATTAGAGAATTAATCCAAAAGTATTAATTTATTGTAACAAATTTATACCCCTTGAAACTCCCTAAAACTCTATTTTCCAATAAAATTGTGAGTTTGGAATGTTTCAAAGATTTGATAAAGGATTGATTTAATGATATGTTGTTGCTATATTGAATAAGACTTTAGGATTATGTGTCTTAGAGTTTTCTGTTTACACACAAAAGAAAAGGGTATAAATTATGTCATTACCAAATGTAGCGTATTTTTCAATGGAAATCGCATTAGACCAATCATTATGCACATATTCTGGTGGTTTAGGTTTCTTGGCAGGTGCTCACATGTTATCTGCAGGTTACTTACAAATGCCAATGGTTGGTGTAACAATGTTATGGTCATACGGTTATTATGACCAACGTATTGACCACTCAGGTCAAGTAGAAGTAGCATATATCAGAAAGTATTATGATTTCTTAACTGATATCAATGTTACTGTTGAAGTAGATACTTTTGGTGAAAAAGTAAAAGTAAAAGCATACAGAGTTGAACCTGAATTATTCGGAGCTTGCCCTGTATATTTACTAACAACAGATATTGAAGGAAACAGCGAATGGGCAAGAAGAATTTCTCACAGATTATATGATGGAGATGAAAGAATCAGAATTGCTCAAGAAACAGTTTTGGGTATTGCAGGTATTAAAGTTCTTCAAAAAGTTGGTTACAACTTTGATGTTGTTCACTTAAACGAAGGTCACGCACTTCCTGCAGCATTCGAATTGTTGAAACAATACAACGGTGATTTGAACGCAGTTAAGAGAAAAACTGTATTCACAACTCACACTCCAGTTGCAGCCGGTAACGAAGTTCACTGGGTTGATACATTGGCTGAAGGTGGATTCTTCGCAGGCTGCTCAAGAGATACGGCTGTTCAATTAGGTGGTGAAAACTTCTCATTAACAGTTGCAGCTTTGAGAATGTCAAGAATTGCAAACGCAGTTTCTCAATTACATGGTCTTGTTGCTAACAAGATGTGGGAATGGGTTGACGGCAGATGTCCTATCAGAGCTATCACCAACGCAGTTAATCTTCACTTCTGGCAAGACAAGAGAATGTTCGGTGATGCAACTGACGAACAATTATTGACTGCTAAGCATGATATGAAGAAAAAATTGTTCAAGTATATTGCAAATGTTTCAGGTAAGAGATTTGACCCAGATGTATTGACAATTACTTGGGCAAGAAGATTTGCTGATTACAAACGTGCTTGGTTGATTCTTATGAACAAAGAAAGAATCGAAAAATTATTGAACGAAAACAAAATCCAAATCATCTTTGCAGGTAAATTCCACCCGGATGATGTAATGGGTAAAGAAATGTTCAACAAACTTCTTAACCGTTCACACACATTGAAAAATGTTGTTGTATTACCTGGTTACGAACTTCAATTATCAGGCATGTTGAAACGTGGTACAGATGTTTGGTTAAACACACCATTAAGACCATTCGAAGCATCAGGTACTTCAGGTATGTCAGCTAACGCTAATGGTGCTATTCACTTATCAACATTCGATGGTTGGACAGTAGAAGGTACATTCCCTGGAATCAATGGTTACACTGTTGAATATCCTGAGCTTGATGACGATATGCCATGGGAAGAAAGACATTGGAAAGATCACGAATGTATGATGAGTATAATTGAAGATCAAATTATTCCTACTTACTACAACAACAAACCTGAATGGGCTAGAATGATGCGTCAAGCTATCAGAACTGCTGAAGCATACTTCAACTCAGACAGAATGGTTATCGAATACTACAACAGATTGTACAAGCCAATCGCTCACGATGATGCATGTGCAGGTGAAGAAAGAAAAGAATTAAATATTTCAGAAGCACCTACATTTGATGCTTGGACTTTCTCAAATATTAAGTAAGAGATAAAAGTCTATAAGATAAAGAAACGCTACGGAAAAACCTTTCGTGGCGTTTTTGTTATGTATCGTTATCATGAATGCAGATAAAAGTAATTATTAAGAAATATAAACCTCAAATAAAATTTTTTTGACTTTCTAAAAACTATCATTAAATCAATAGTGTAGAATTGAGGTGTATATGTTTTTAATGGATTTGTTTAGAAAATGTCATACGTGTCAACATGAACATGTTTCTCCACAAGCAGAGTTTAGCTATTGTCCAGATTGTGGTGAATTAATCGAAAATGAATGGTATATTGTAAGATGTGCTTGTTGTGGAATAAAAGAAAAAGCAATTATCAAAAATGGTGAAATCATGCCGGAAGCTAATTTTTGTCATAACTGTGGTGGGCATGAATATATTGTAGAAAAACTACCAAAAATAAATTTTATTGATATAAATTATGCAGTATTAGTTCAAAGAGTTGTTAAAGAAGATTCCAATGTTAGAGAGTTTACCCAATGTTGGGCAGAAAAAAATGCGAACAAACAATTATTGCTGCAACAACTCCTATAATATCTGCAACAATCCCTGTTAGCATTGCATACCTAACCTTCTTTATCCCTACAGAACCAAAATACACTGCAAGTACATAAAAAGTTGTTTCAGAACTTCCAACAATTACTGCACATAGTTTTGCAGCATAGCTATCAGGTCCAAAATGATGTGCAATATCAGAGAAAAGACCTAATGTTGCCGCACCTGATAAAGACCTAACAATCATTACCGGCAAAGCCTCTACAGGAATCATAAACTTATGTAATACAGGTGCTAAAACATTTGCAAGCGAATCAATTATTCCTGAAGCTCTTAACATTGAAACCCCAACGAGAATTGCAACAAGATATGGAATTATATTTATTGCAACTTTAAACCCGTCTTTTGCACCTTCTGTAAATTCCTCATAAATAGGTACTTTTTTTATTAACCCGAGTGTTAATATAACAAATAGAATTACTGGAATTGCCCAAAGAGAAATAGCATTAATCATTATTTACTACTCCTTTTTGTTTACTCCAAAAAACACTAAATATTTTTGCAACGATTATAGATGATATAAATGCAATAGCTGTCACAATCATAGTCGGAGCAATAATTTCGGTTGGATTTTTTGCACCTGCACCAACCAAAATAGCAATAACAGTTGCAGGCACTATTTGAAATCCTGCAGTACACATCGCCAAAAACATACACATCGCATTTGATGCTGATGATTTATCTTGATTTACATCTTGTAATTCTTCCATAACTTTTAAGCCGATAGGTGTTGCTGCGTTTGCCAATCCAAGTGCGTTTGCTGAAAAGCTTAAAGCGACATTTCCAAGCGCAGGTGAATCCTCAGGGATTTCATTAAACAGCCATTTTGTTATCGGACGAATAAGTTTAGCAATTATTTGAACTAAACCTGATTTTTCAGCAATTCTCATCATACCAAGCCAAAAAGCCATTATCCCAATTAGCGAAAATGCAACCTTTACGGAAAGTTCTGCACCTGTTAAAATAGAATTTACTACATCAGGCAATTTGCCGTTTATTGCCCCGAAAACTATTGATATTACTATTAATAAATAAAATATATAGTTCATACTATAGAACCCTTGATTTTTTAGTTATTCAAACTATGAATAGGTGCAGGGATTCTGCCTGCTCTGTTTACAAAGTTTGCAGATGATAATGAATTAACTTTTACGATAGGAGCTTCACCTAACAATCCACCGTAAACAACAGAATCACCAATATCTTTTCCTACTGCTGGAATTACCCTAACTGCAGTTGTCTTTTTGTTAATCAT
>ULNN01018901.1_pt1 | contig 19234 bp, 19 predicted proteins | sample 1951931 | NCBI WGS metagenome assembly ULNN01 (sample SAMEA4835578, study PRJEB28245) | human gut metagenome | biome: gut microbiome; material: fecal sample | place: Denmark | collected 2008
ACAACATAGAATTTTCAATACCCATTCTGCCAATCACCGGTTTAATAACATTTGCAATTTTGTTTGATACACTATCCGGTGCAACCATATTTATCAAACTTTCGTAAGACATATTATCTATGTTAGAAAACAAAATATCTCTCTTAGGATTTCTCTGTTTACACTTAATAATCATTGAGCAATCATAATGCAATAATTCTTTTTCATCAACCCTAGATATCTTTACAGAATTAAAAAGTTCTTCAAGAATTCTTTTGCCCTTCTCTGTGTAAACAAACACACTCGTTGTCCCTTGATTATCATCAAATTTTTTTTCATAATTAGATACTCTCCAACAATCCCCCAAAAGAAAATCTATTCTTTTCCTTTCGGTTTTAACCTTGCACTCATAACAAGATGGTCGAAGACTCATCCCGTTAAAATAAGTTTTGGTAAACGACTTGATTTCTGATTTAGAATCAACCTTTCCCCTTCTTGCAAATTCAGCCACAACCGTCGGTGAAGCATACCCATATTTTTTTGACCTAAAATGAAAACTAAGAAGTTTGTCATTGTATTTTTCTTGAATGTATAAAATATATTTACTAAACAGTTTAGGAGACGGCACACCATAACACACCACTCCAACCGTTATTAAATTATCATAATCCTTACCTAGATAATTTAAAAGTCCTTCTATTTGACAAGGCGTTCCAGAAAAGCAAATTGTTTTTTGATCATCTAATTTCTTCCTTATTTCTTTAAAACAATCCCCTAAATAACTCTGAACATATTTTGATTCTTGCAGCTTGACTAAATCCTCTTTTCTTTCGACCCCAATATGCCTTACAAAAAAGGCATCATCAAATGCCGCCCCATATACAGTGCCTCCTATATCAAGAACATAAGTAGCAATAGCAGAAAACATCCCACCAGAAGTACTATGTAATCGTACGTCCTCATTAAAATTTTGAACTATATATGCATCTGGAATACTTGGCAAAATCTTATTTCTCATAAAAGTATATTAACAAGATAGTGCATTTTTCAAGAACTCTCTCGTCTTTCTCCTTTCTAATTCAAGCTGATTCAGCACGCTTTCATAATCTATAGTTTTAAATACATCTTCTATATTTCCATTATATCTTCTATCTTCAAGTCCTAGCATTTTTGTAAGATTATCAATTCTTGAATTTCGTGAATTATTATCCCTATCATTAAACCTGTTAAATACAATGAATTTCTTTTGATATACAACCGAAAATACACTACCGTGAAAAGAATCGGTAAAAATATATTCAGCATTTTTTACTAAATTAACAAATTCAAAAGGTCCAACATTTTCTATATTATTAAAGTAGTTATCGCTTTCAACATATTGATCTACATATGCAAGATTTATTACTTTAATATTATTCTTTTCTGCAAACTCTTTAACTTTTTCCCGATATTGAGAATTGCTTCCTAAAAAATAGCAAAAAATATATTTATCTTTAATTATTCTACTTCCAATCTTTTCGTCCCATTTATCAGCATCAAGCATCATCGTGGGATCAATAGTAACTACTGCCTTTTTATTTGTCAACTCTTCCACAATTGTTTTTCCTGCATCTTCTCGAACACCAATACTAGAAAATCTTTCTAAATAAAATTTAGTTTTTCTCTTTTGATATTCAGGAATATTACTTACTCCAAAACTTGTAGAAAATGACACCTTTTTAATCTCATTAGGCACAAACAACAAATTATAAAAATTACTAGCCATTCCACTTGGCAACCATAATTGATCACTACCAACAACAATTGCCTGATAATTTTTTGCATCATTTTTTAATTGGTGATACCCATACGATTCCACAACATATTTTTTAAAATTCTCTCTAATAAATCTGTCAAATTGCTTATTTCGATTGGAAATGACCTGCGAATATAATTTATTAGTCCTTATCAATAGTTTATTATGATAAATCTTAATTCTTCTCCTAACAAACGATAAATTAAAGATTCTGGGAATAGATTTAAAAATAAAACTTATCGTCAATTTCTTTTTATATTTAATTATCTTAACATCATATCCCATTTCCTGTAATGTAATTAAAGATGCATAACTTTGAAGTTGGCTGCCATAATTATATGTATCATAACAAGCACATAATCCTATTCTCATATTATTTCTTCCTTTTTTTCCTTAAACTACTAATCATCATCTCAAAAGAATTATAAATACATAAAATATCATATATATGCAACTTAAAACCGCTTATATTTAAATATTTAATCAAATAATACCTTTGTGACTCAAATAAAAATTTCATCATTCGCCCACTTTTTTTCATTTCATCAGTCGACGCCTTACCTGCTAAAACACAGTATTCTGATTTTGTCACCAATCCAATTTTGATGCCCATTTTTTCAATTCTTCTCGCAAAGCAATTCTCCTCATAAAATAAAAATGTATTTTCATCCAAAAAATCTATTTTTCTAAGCAAATCAGACCTAACCGCCCAAAATGCACCAGGTGCAACTGGTGTTTCTATTACATCCATATCTGATTCTATTTTATACACTTCATTTTTTCTACGGATCTTTCTAAACAAAAAAAACTTATCTAACAAAATATCTTTATAACTTGGTAATTTCCAAAACTGTCTCAATTTTGTTCCATTACTAACTACCCTTTTGCATGTTAAAACTCCATATTCGCCATATCTTTCAAAACAATTTAGTATCTCATCAAAATCATCTTCTTCAAAAAAAATATCCGGATTTGCAATAAAACATATATCACATTTTTCCTTCTCAACTAAATACCTTAACCCTATATTATTTCCTTTTGCATACCCGCCATTTTCTTTCGATTCAATAAAAATAATTTTATTGTCTTTAATTTGATCTATCATTTTTTTAATTATGGTCGCCGAATTATCACCTGACAAATTATCCACTACAACAATTCTATGAAGATTTCTAAAATCATTTATTTTTAATATCAAATCACATGTTTCTTTTGGTGTACCGTAATTTAATATTACAATTCCGACATTATTCATTTAAACAAAACCTCTACATTTTTCATTATTATAATTACATTTTAATGATGCAATCACCAAAGCCATAAGTGTTCCAGACATTGCATCACAAAAAACATGTCCAACCACCATTGCGAACACCAACATTATAAGATACAAAATTAGATAATTTGTTTTTTCATAGGAGCCTTGCTTAAGAAACGAAAAATAAAATAATATTAAAACAACTGTAATAATTAATCCATACCGAAATAGTAAATCAAAAAAATCCATTTCAACAAAATTGTTTATCGATGCTTGTCTATATCCCATTCCAAATACAATATTAATTGGATTATTATTAAATTGAATTAACTGTTCTTCTATTCTTATGCTTCGATTTGATGTCAAATACTGTATCCAATTTCTATCATACGCCGAAAACAGATAATTTTGCCTTGCTATAATTCTAGCAATTTCATCAGCAAACCAATACTTAATAGATACTATTCCTGCTAAAATCAAAATTCCTAATACCACTAAGGTCTTTAAATTTTTTAACTTTGATATGTTAAAGACTTTAAATGCAAAAAATCCAAGAATTAAAACTACAAATATGTAATTAGTTTTAGCCCCTATAAGCAATTGTACAGCGAGACACAAAATTGCTCTAAATGAATTTTTCAAATTCGGTTTTTTATACAAAAAGTTCATTGCAACAAACAGAGAAAATACCATTGCAATACTTACAGCATTACCAGAATAATAAAAACCTTTATACCCCGAATCTGAATACATGTTGGTTCCACTCGCTCCTATTAATTTGGGGAAAATTAAGAGTATCGGATATAGCCAGGAAAGAAAACCCAAAACATTTTCTATATCTTCCAAATTAATTTTTTTTGTAGTAATCAATACACACAGTGCTTCTATCAGTAAAATTACATATATATATTTTAATGTTCGTTCTGTTAGAATCGAAATATTATTATTTTTACTATCAAATATAATAAATATTAGATCATGTAATAAAAAATAACTTGATACACCAAAAGTAAATATTAAATTCTTTTTATTTCTGCACTTAGCTATAACGCAAGATGTTAGTAATATCATTAGCAATCTATAGATAGGACCTATAACAGATAAAGGTGTTTCTTGAAAATAACCATTTATACAATCTACTATAGGCATAATTATAATAAAAAATAAAATACAATCACTAAAATATACTCTATTTCTGATCCTTACTTTCACAAAATCTCCTCACTTACTTTAATTATTCAAATTTTTTAAACATAACTTTTTACCTGCAGAGTTTTTCCAATTCAGCAGATAACCTCTCAATATTTTCGCAATTAACATCCTCTGTAAACAATTTAATATTCTCTTTAATTTTCTCTAATTCTATATTAGAATAACTGATATTTTTTAATTTTTCAATTATTTCAGGAGTAAATCTATATTTTAGAATTCTAGCAGGATTGCCCGCCGCCACAGCATAAGGCGGTATATCATTTGTAACAACGGAACGTGCACCAATAACTGCCCCTTTCCCAATTGTTACACCTGAAAGAATTGTACATCCTCTTCCAATCCATACATCATCTTCAATTTCAATTGGTCCCTTTGTACAAGCCGCATACTGTCCGTTATCTATATACTTCTGTATATATGGATATGTAGTCAAAACATCAATCTTATGTTCTCCTCCTGCCAAAAATTCAGTATCATTTGCTATAGAACACGAACTTCCTATCTTTATATATTCCGAATCATCATTCGTTCCAAAAAAGTAACAATTCAGATTTCCATATGTATATTTACCGACTGTTACTTTACCAATAGGAAAAACATTCATCGGAACTGTTAAATTGTGTGCATTTAACCTTCTCCACTTTGACTTAAATTTTGCAAGAGAAATCTCTTTTTGTAATTTTTTTGCAAGAAAATAAAAAGTATTATGCTCCACTAATTTCATCCTTTCTCAAACTATTTTATCCAATGGTGTTTTGCTAATTATCCAGACAATAATACTAGAAGGAATAACCATTATAATCCAACACATTATAATTCCAATAATTATATTTGGAAATCTTTCTATTGATACCGATAATCTCATATAAATATCTAAGAAAATATTAGATATAACATACATTCCTAAAGAATGCGTTCCTATAAATAGCAAAAACTTTCTAAACAATCCAACGGAATCCCAGCCTTTTATATTTTCCGAAATTTTAAGTTTTTGAAACATATAAAACAAGACTCCTCCTATCAAAAATGCAGTAAATTCATCAAAATAAATATAATTATACTCATTATTCTTTACTGCAAAAATAATTGAACAAACCAATAGTGGTAGCATTAATACTGCAACCATCAAGGCTATAATTTTTAATCTTATATTATTTAGGTTAATATTTGTATGCTCTTTTCTAATTATAAAACCTACCATCAGCAAACCTGTATATCCAGTCACTACGGAAAGTTGTAACTTATCAACAAGTCTTGATGCATATCCATAAAGCCCTTTTGGGATTATAAGTGAATAAGACATCCACAACTCATATACTAATGTAAAAATAATTATATAATTAGGAATCTTTGTATTACTATAATTTTTTACCAAAAGATTAACAATTGGCATCAACAAATATAATGCAACCAACATATAAAGATACCAATAGTTACCATATATCAGCTTCCCTACCCCCCCCCTTTTATACCATCATTAAAATAAAAATATACTGCATTAATAATATTCCATGTGACAATTATTTTTACCATTCCAACAGACAGTTTTAATCCTTTTGAAATCAAAAATTCTTTTTTATCATTCAACATAACACTTCCCGTGATAATAACAAACAGTGGGACAGCACTTTTAGTAAACCAAATTACAACTTCAACTATTATTGCTTCAACATATGTTATTGTTATATTTTTCATATGCAAAAAATGCAAACATGCTGCAATATCATCATCAACACAGCTACTGCTCTGGCATAATCTATTCGAACATCCCTTTTGTTCATTATTCTTACTCCTCTAAGTTCATTGTTTTAATCAATTCAATAGCAAGATTATAAACTATTCTATCCCATCTGTAATTATCATTTGCATAGCTAATTTCTTCAACTACACGATTACGGCTATATTTTTGTTTAGAGGCTATCTCAAGGGCACACGACAAATTTTTAATCGAGCCATACTCAACTATTTGTCCAAATCTTCCTTTATTTATCATATCTGGCAAAGCCGGAATTTTATCCGAACCAATTAAATAACATCCAGCACTTAATGCCTCTAATAAAACCAAACCAAAACTCTCCCATTTTGATGGCAAAACAAATACTTTTGCTTTATTATAATAATCTTGTAATTCCTTCTTACTTGAAATCGGTCCTGTAAATATTACACGTGTTTTTAAATCGCAGTGTTTTTCATAATAATTCTGAATATATGTATCGAATTTCTCCTCTATTGATCCCACAAGGATTAATTTCCAATCATGCTTACTAGCGCTTTCAGCAAAAGCATCTAGTAATAGTTCTGTGCCCTTTTGCTCTGTCCCCAATCTTCCAACTGTCAAGAAAATATTATCTTTTTCAATTTTACCAGCACATTCAAAATTATAAAATCCATTACTTATATACTTAACTCTAATCCCATACTTCTCTTCAACTTTATCTATAATATAATTACTTTCTGCACTACAATAATCCACATGCTTTAAAAAATATTTATAAATTAATGTTCTAATCAATCCATCTTTCTTTTGTATAGCTCTGCAATCTATGTCGAGTTTTAAATATACTTTTCCTCTTCTATTTATAACCTTATATACTAAATAATCAACAAAGGTTTTAATTTTCAAATGGTATAAATTCAAAATGTCGATTTTAGAGGCATTTTTAATTAAATAATACACCCCATTTAACCATTCATCCTTAAACTTGTAAGGAATAAATTCGACCTTGAATCCATTCAAGTACTTATCAATATATGAATATTCTCCATTCATCCTACAGGTTGCTACTGATGCTTGAAATTCTTCATGCTGATTAATAAAAAAGGGAATCATCCCAACGTCTTTTAACAAAATCTCGTTACTACTTCTTTCAAACAAAGTAACAAAAGTTTTCATTTATTTCACCTTCTTAGCTTACGCTTTATTATCATCTTTAATTTTTCCCGTTGCTCATTTGTAACATAACAAATCAATATTGAGCCGCCACATATTGTAACATATCCGCCTCCAACTATGATAAATAACAACCAAGACCGAATCTTTATTTTAAACCATACATACACTAATATAAAGTAAATTCCAGAAAGAATTAATGGTATACCAAAACCCCTGTTTATTCCAACAAAAGTTTTAATTAGCTTCAATCCCGTTTCTTTCTTTAGCATTACAAGAAGAACCACCACATTTATCATATAAGAAGTAATAAAAGTCATTAAAGAAGCCCCAATTACTCCCCAACGTGAAACTGCCACCCATGTTAAAATTACATTGGCAATCGAAGATGCAAACCAAGCAATAGCAATTATACCTTGTTTATCTTTTGCCTTCATTACTGCTAAGCCTGTATCCAACAATATCGGTACTAACAACGATGACATCATTATTATGGAACTATAATACGATAAATCATATTCACTCCCCATCCACAAATGCATAAAAGGTAATCCCAAAAAAATATAACCTACAAATACAATCATTATTATTGGAAAAATTATTCTCCCCATACTTACAATATATGATCTATACTTTTCTTCTGTAGGATTATCACTTTCTATCATTATTGCTCGAGGCAAATACATTCCTGATAATATGTATCCCAACTGATTAAATGTTGCTGAAATTTTACTACCAGCCGCATATATTGTAACCATTGTTGTTGATAGTTTTAACCCAATAATCGTTTTATCCGTTTGAAATTGAACTTCCTTTGCAATAACAAAAAACATGGTGTATCCAGAGAACACAAATATATCTTTAAGCATCTGTTTATCATTATTTTTCCAATTAATTCCTAATTTCAACATACGGTGCATGCATATATAACTCAAAATTATAATTACAATATTAAGAACCGTATCAACTATGAGCACCATGGTAGCATCAATATAAAAAAAAGAAAACGCTACCACTAAACCTATACGAAAGACCACCTTACTAATTTCCAGACCTCGCGTCAATGCAAATCTTTCATATGCACATAAAACATTTGAAAACGTACCACCCGGTAATGATACAATTAAATTTAATGATGCTAATATAAACAGAGATTTTCCTTGATGAATTTCCGCAAAAGTCAACGAATTAGCATAAATACTATCAAAATTATAATAAATAAGTGTACAAATAACTGTAGCTACTAACGCAAATAAAGAAAGTAATTTTATAATTGTCCCTATTACAATTTCCTGTTTCTCTTTATTTCCTTCCTGCCGATATGTGGATACATACTTAACTACCGAGCCACCAAGTCCAAAATTTAGTATTGATATATTACTTGCTAATGATACAGTAATTTCATATAATCCATATTGACTTCTTCCCAAAGAATGAATAAGAAAAGGTGTAAATAATATACCGCTTAACACATTTACAGCAACATATACATAAGACAGAACGATTCCATATTTTATCTGTTTATCTTGCATTATTCCTTCGCCCTTCTATTCAAATATTTTTTTGAATTTTTCATTTAAATTTTCACAAAAATAATGTTCCGCAGTTTTTAACGCACCTTCACTAAGCGATCTCTTCGCTTCACAATTCAATATAATTACTTTGTTGATAATTTCAGTCAGCGCCTTACTATCTCCCATAGGCACCTTAAACCCATTTACTCCATCTTTTACATAATACATAGGGGCTGCATAATTACTAGCAATTACCGGAGTAGCACATGCCATAGCTTCAATAGCAACGAGTCCCAAGCTTTCTCCCTCCCTTTTAGTTGGAAAAACAAAAAAATCGCAAGCACTATAAAACAACGCTAACTCATTCTGTGATAATAATTTCTTGACCCATATTATATTTGATTTTTCTTTCTCTATTTTCTTTTCAAGCATTCCATCTTCATTCCCAGTTCCAACAATTATAAAGTTTGCATTCGCCTGAATACTATTTGCTGCTTCAACAAATACATCCCAACCTTTATCTTTGCTTATTCTTCCCGCCATGCCAAAAATAGGATACTCATTTTCTATACCATACTGTTTCTTAAACTTAGCAACTTGTCTTTCATCTCTCCTGCTAAAGATTTTTCTATCTATGCCTCCCGATGGATAAACAAATATAGTTTCTTTTTTCAATCTATACTTTTTCGAGACAAGTTCTTTAAAATATTCACTTGGTACAATAACCTTTTTCGATTCGGCGAGCAACCCTACTGTATACTTCTGCATCTTTTCGTGCATTAAATTTTCTGGCACTACATCACTTCCATGTAGATTAGTATAGATATTTCTACGCCTTATTTTTGTCGCAAAATAAACTGGTCCCCCACTAAACGATGGATAATGAACATAAATCAAATCATAATTGCCAAAAAGCACCCTAAAAAAAGTTGATATATAAAAAAATATATACCCCGTTATTTTCCATACCTTACTATCAGCTTTATGCATTACTGATAAAGAATACTTAATTCCATTTAAGTCTAATTGATCACAAAATTTTTTTACAAAGATCCCATATGACGGATGTTTGATATCCGGATACATATTTGAAACCATTAAAATTCCTTTATTATTATTCATATAAATCTCGCTAATAAATATAATTTATGTCTCAACGAAATAACTCTGCTATGTAAAAACAAATTTTTATTTGCTTTTATCCTGCTATATATATCATTAGCCTCCTCCTTCTGTTTTGCCCTTCTAAGTTCCCTCCAAGAACCAATACTGTTATAACAGGTTTTTTTGATTACATAATCTCGTGCTTCGCCAATAATTTTATTATTTATAACAAAAATAAGTCTTTCATAATATGCCTTTGATAACCAATAATTCAAATACATTTTGTTACTTGCCGAAAAATTTGTCGAACCCGAAAGATAATGGTACTTAGCTTCCTCTCCTATTGAAATCACGTTAGCATTTTTAAAAATAAAAGGCATACTAGCCATATCTTCAAACCTTTGATCTTCATTAAACGGCATACTCCCTAAAACTTTACGTTTATACAATTTATTCCAATAGTATGATTTAAAGGTCTTATCCAAAAGAAGCTCATTTAACGCCTCCTTTGATGATATTGTTTTTTTTCGAAGTCTATACTCATTATCATCAATATACCACCCACATATTGAAATATCCGCACTACCATTTTTCATAAGATTTAACAAATATTCTATATAGTCTTTTTCTAAATAATCATCATTATCTACTATAGCTATCATCGATCCTTTAGCATGTGCTAATGCATTATTAATCGTTGTAGCACATCCACTATTTGTCAAATTTTTGTAACAAAAAATATTATCCACCTTACGAGACCAATTCTTTATCACTTCATATGAATTGTCTGTAGAACAATCATCAACCATAATAATTTCTATATTATTATATGTTTGATTTAACAAACTTTGTACACACTTATCAATCACATCTGCTGCATTATATACTGGAATTAAAACGCTTACTAAATCATTCATCATATTGTATCCAACTCCCCTATTTTATTACATATTCTTTCCACATCCTCTATTGTTAGATCCGGATACAAGGGCAAAGTAAGCACTCTATTTGAAATATCTAATGCAATGGGTGTTTCATTCACGTCATATTGATTCTTATAGCAGTCATACGCTGTCACAATCGGATAAAAATATTTTCTTACAAATATATTGCATTCTTTTAGTTTTTCGACCAGTGTATCTCTATCAATTCCAAATCGAGTATTTAAAAAAATGGGCATATACGCATTATTTCTTCTTACATTTTCTTGACTTTTCATAAAATCAATTCCTGAAATTTCATCTAAATATTGATGGTATTTTTCAACAATAGTTTGTCTACTCTTAATATCATCATCTATCCTTCTTAGATTACACAAACCCATTGCAGCTCTAAACTCGTCCATTTTTGCATTAGGTGCAATATATTCAACGGATTCCGCATCTTTAATTCCAAAATCTCTCAATTTATATATTTTATTTTTTAGCTCCTCATTATTTGTACATATCGCTCCCCCTTCAACAGAGTTGTAAACCTTAGTGGCATGGAAACTAAAAATAGAAACATCTCCATAGTTTGCAATACCTTTATTTTTGTACCTCACCCCAAATGCATGTGCTGCATCATAAATAACTTTTAAATTATGTCTTTGAGCTATATCCCGAATATTATCAACATCACAAATATTGCCATAAACATGAACTGGAAGAATCGCAACCGTGTTTTCAGTAATAAGACTCTCTATCTTATTCACATCAATAGTACAATCACTAGCAGTAATATCACAAAAGACAGGTTTAAAACCAGCCCTTACAATTGCATTAGTTGTAGAAACAAACGTAAACGGAGTCGTAATTATTTCTCCTCCTTTTTTCATGTCTAAACTTTGTAATGCTATTTCCAACGCCATATGTCCATTTGATACAAGAGATACATATGGTACATCCAAATATTCTTGCAACTTTTTTTCTAATTCTTCGTGTTTTTCACCCATATTCGTTATCCATTTTTTTTCAAATACAGAACGAATTTCATTAACATATTCTTCCAAAGATGGTAAAGATGGGGATGTTACAAAAATATTCTTCTTTTCAACAGTTTTATCCATTTATAAAATCCTCCAAACTTTTAATTATCGTCTGTGTATTACTCTCATAAGTCTTATAATCATTTATTTTCACTATTTTCAATGCCTTCTCTAGTTCCATGCCTTCATCGCATGCATAAATTAGATTTAACTCTTTAAACTGTCCAACTAACTGCAACTGATGGTCATCCACATGTTCACCATACTTCTTCAATCTTGGAACCGCAATTACTTTTTTTCCCTTCTTTACAGCCCCTATAATTGCCCCTGTTCCTCCATGTGTTATAACAATATCAGCTTTGTCCATAACATTTTCAAACTCATCTCTATCAAGGAACTTTTTATATTCATAATTTTTGGGTTCGTAGTTACTATATCCAATTTGTGCAAATATTTCTTCGTCTGTTTTCAACTCATCCACAGCTTGCAACAATCTATCAAATTGAAATTTCTGTGATCCCAACGTTACAAAAATCATCAATATATCCCTCCCAAACAAATTGCATCGGGATAAAACTGTTTCATAGATTCCCATTGTACATAAAATCGATCCGCAAATTTATATAACAACTTTCCTGTCTCTGTTGGAGATGAAATTTTAGCAAATGATTCTATATACACAAGTTTTTTTCCAAACAATTTAGCCAATAGACATAACGGAATCATTGCAAGAACTCCCGTAGTAATAACTACATCCGGATTTTCTTTCAATAATATCCTTATACTTTTAAATGAATTAATCATCATCCAAAAAATCATATTCTTTTCCTTACGATTCACTTGATGGATATAATACATCTTCTGTCCTTGAACAACTACTTTGTAATCCGTTTCTTCCGTAACTACACAACTATCATACTTTTCCATAAGTGGTTTAAGCATACAAAGTTGTTCAAAATGACCACCAGATGATGCCGCAAAACATACTTTTTTCTTATTCATATATTCAATGTATCCCTTTACCGTTAAAGTGTTTCAAACGTCTCCTACACCGACCCCTCTTTACCCAACACAACCTTCACCGTCTTCATCATGATCCTCAAATCCAATGTCAACGAGAAATTATCGATATACTCCCGATCCAGTCGCACCACTTCCTCAAAGTCCGTGATATCGCTTCTTCCGCTCACCTGCCACATGCCGGTAAGTCCCGGTTTCATAGACAATCTCGCTTTATGGTGATAATCATACTGTTCATATTCTTTTACCGTCGGAGGTCTGGTTCCGACTACGCTCATGTCCCCCATTAAGATATTGAAGGACTGTGGCAGTTCATCAATCGATGTCTTGCGCAGGAATTCTCCAAGTGAGAACTTCTTGCCATATCCGATGATTCTCGGATCATCATCCATCTTGAACATCAACCCGGACATCTTATTCTGTGCCATCAATTCTGCTTTTCTTGCCTCGGCATCCTGATACATGGTTCGGAACTTCCAGATCTTGAACTTACGTCCATTCCGTCCGACCCGTTCCTGCCGGAAAAAGATCGGTCCCGGATCTGCGATCATCATTGGTATGAATAACAGGATCGCCACAACGATCGTTACAACCGAGCCTAACAACCCACAGCATATATCGATCAACCGTTTCATTATAACCTGTCTCGTCGTAACAATGTTTGATACAGACGTAACAACCGGAATTCCATTTACTTTACCTATCACTGCATTTGGCAGTCGCACAAGATTCCGGATACTTACATGTGCAAGGATTCCCATATCGGAATACCGTACCGCCATCTCTTCTGCCAATTCTCCATCCATGCAGATCAGCACTTCATCTACCACATGATCTTTGGCATATTCAAATGGGTTATTGAGATTCCCGACAATCGGTATATTATATACAGTCGAATGTTTCCAGTTTCCTTCCTTTTCGGAAGTCACTGCACTCTCCGACATTGCTGCCTCTAACTCCGCCCTAGTATTGGCAAGTACAATTCCAACAATCTTCAATGTACTGATTCCGCTACTATAGAATTCCTGCAATACATCTTCCATATCATCATAGGCAACCACAAGCAACAGATTATCCTGTTTCTCCTTACGATTGATACTGGCACGAAGATGACGCTTATACACAAAATGATACACAAACATAATAATCTGGTTCACACAGATCCAGCCAAACATAACCATTCTCGAGTACATACCGGAAGACTTCTCTGCATACAGAAACACCACCACACCGATCAGCATGAACACATTCTGTTTCAACACTTCCCGGAACTCCGTTGCCGAATCCCGCTTCAGAACTCCCTTATACGGTTCGATCATCAGCACGGTCACAACATGTAGACAGGTAATCAGGACAACGATCCGCATATAGGGATGAAACCATTTTTCATTTGTACACATTGCAAGGAATGCATTATTCTGGAATCGAACCGTCAGACTGATCAAAAATGTCACAACAAAACATATCCAGTCCAACACCAGAAAATCAAAATGCTTATATCCTGCCGTCTCTTTTTTCTTATACATCTTAGTATCCTCATTTGTGTAAAGAATTGCCAAATTCAATACTTCAATTATCAACATTTTTATAAAGAAAAAGGAATATATTCTCGCCCTCGCCAAGACCCTAGCGTCAAGTAAGAGTACATTCCTTATCCTTCAATCTCAAAATATCTTTTCAAGGGGAACACACCCCCGGACAGGCAGTACCCGATCTACCCGTCCGATGGTAGTCCGTTAACAAGCACTATTTTAAAGACTTACTAACTTTACCCTTGAAACCTGCCTTCTTAAGAGCCTTCTTTAACTTCTTAAGCTCTTTCTTAGACATCTTCTTGTTGACTTTAATAGTAACTTTCTTGGTGTTAACACCAGCGAAAGCCTTCTTAGCAACCTTGAAAGATTTCTTAGTGTTGATGCTTACAGTCTTTAACTTCTTTAAGCCCTTGAATGCGTTCTTCTGGATAGAAGTAACAGTCTTAGGAAGCTTAACAGTCTTTGCCTTAGGAGCGTTCTTGAAAGCATTACCAGCGATAGTAGTAACAGTGTATTTAACACCATTAACCTCAACCTTCTCGCTTACAGTAACAGTAGCCTTCTTTGTAGCCTTAACAGCCTTAACTGTAGCTGTACCTTCCTTAGTAGTAGCAACGGTAGCACCGTTCTTTGCTGTAGCCTTAGGAGCCTCTACTGGAGATCCAGCTGCTGAAGCAGCAGCACTAACTAACATAGTCATAGCTAAGATGCCTGCTAACTTTTTCTTTAAAGATTTCACGTTTGTATCCTCCTTTCGTAATATTTGTATATTTTGAGCCCGGTCTGCCGAAGCAGAGCAGGGAACTCACAGATTATTTGTAGTAGTAACCATCCTTACCATAGTAGCCATACTTGCCACCATACTGTTTGTAATAGTAACCACTACCGGAACCCTTCACACGATTGAGCACCACGCCAAGTAACGGGCAGTTGGCTCTCTCTAGCTGACGGATGGAATTACGGATCATACTCTTTGGTGTCTCGCCACCGCGGACAACTAAGATTGCTCCGTCACACAATGCTCCGATTCGTTCTCCGTCGGATACAAGATCCAACGGTGGACAGTCTAATATGACATACCGGAATTCCTCCTGTAACTCATTCAATGTATCTTCTAACTTCTTACTCTCTAAGAGCATCGAAGGGTTCACCACATTATCCACATTCGGAAGAATTGCTCCCTCGCCGATGTTTGTCTGTAACAATGCCTGTTCTAACGGTATCTTATTGGCAAGATAATAGGAAGTTCCCTGAATCTTCCTGCCATCCTCTCTTGCGATCTGATACTTGTCTACCATAACTGACTTACGCAGATCCATATCGATCAGGGCAGTTGGTGTTCCTGCCTCTGCTAACTGTCTCCATAACTGCATGGTGACAAAGCTCTTACCCTCATCCGGTGTCGTACTGATCACCATAATCTTACGGATATCTTCACCTAAGAATCCGACATTGACACGGAGACGGTTCACTGCTTCTTCTATTGCATAGGGAAGTTCCGGCATATTACCGACAGTTGCTTTGACATAATTCTTAGTTGGCATCATTCTTCCCCTCTTTCTTCTGTTCTTTCTGTTTCTTACGGCGTTCTTTTCGCTTCTGCTTACGGATATCTTCTTCCGCCTTATCATCGATCGTCTCTAAGTTACCCTCAGGAATAACGGTAAGAGGCATAACGCCCAACATCTTCTCAACATCTTCTGCTGATTTGAAGGTATCATCTAACAACAACTGTACAACGAAGATGGCTGCTAATACAACCAATGCGGCAAGTCCACCGATCAGTGTATTCTTAGACAGGCTTGGCGAACTCTTATGTTCCGGCGTGATCGCTTTTTCTGCGATGCGCGGCTTCTGTGCTCCCATCACCTTCGGTACATAGGTAACTGCCTTCTTCGCTAACTCATTGGCAATGTCCTTTGCCTCAACCGGATCGGTACTCGTTACCGTGATCTGCATCAGACGGGTATCACCCACTGTTCCGATACTGGTCATTCCAAGTAATTCATCATATTCATAATCCAGATCCAGATCTTCAATTACATCCTCAAACAATGGACGGATCTTCATCAATTCCACATAATCCTGTGAAAGGGAAGTTCCAAGGTTCAGATCATTCAGATTGATCACGGATTCGCTGGATGCGGATACCATATATACCTTCGAAGTTGCTTCATACTTCGGTGCAATGAAGAAAGCGGTAAAGCCGCCCACCAATACAGCACCAGCCATAAATGCTACAAATAACCAGATTGCTCTTGCCTTCAGATAATAGAATACCTCAAGCAGATCGATCTCCATCTCGTCGTTATCATTTGCCTGGGTTAATGTTTCCTGATTCATACGTCCTTATTCCTCTCCATCTTCTGCATCACCCACTTCGGTAAGTGGATATATATCACGAATGAGCTTGATCAGCTTGTCCTCATCCGCATAGAATTCTGTGTGCTCCAGACCGTCATTCAACGCCTTGCCAAGCTTCGTCTCCCCTTCCGGAGTGACCAGCCCTTTGTTCGTATAAGTATTGACCTTCTTCGCAATACTGCTCAAAGTCTTGCTTCCCATATCCGTTGTCGAATACTCTGACAGTTCATTATACACACGGCTTACATACTTCTTATCCTTCGCCGCCTGCTCCTGCACTGTCTTCGCCATCGCATCCATGTAAGCTCTGTGCCGACGCATTCTTGAAGTGTTCTCACCGTCACCGATATCCATCCGGTTATGTACGAATGTGTATGCCTGTTGATCACTAAGCTTCAGTGTTGCACCCGGCTTCATCTCCGGATCAATAGCTGTAAAATCATCTTCTATCGTAACCGTCACACCACCAACTGCATGGTTAAGCTCCGGTATTGCGTCCATCTTCAAAGCATAGTAACCGTCAATCGGTATTCCATGGAGAAACATGGATACCGTCTTCTCGGTATTCTCACAGCTCTCCATCTTACTGCCTCCATATGCATGTGCGCAACACATCTGAATGTCCGCACTCGCATAAGAGGTTCCATCAGCTAATAGGAAGGGAACTTCCGTGATCGTATCACGGTTCAGTTGGATATACTGATATGTCTGATCGGTATCATCCACCACCAGCAACAGCATAAAATCTGCCATTGATCCAACATAATCCTTACGTTCATCTGCCTCTTCATTGCCACTGTTATCGGTACCCATTACCAGATACGTCGACATCTCGTGGCTTAATTCATATATCTTACCATCTATATCAATCGGAAGTTCCTCTTCCTCATAGCTGTCATCTGTATCATCTGACTCAAAGATACCAATCCGGTTATCGATCAGCATCACGATCAGATAGATCACTGCAATTCCTAGTATCACAAGTCCGATCTGACCTGCAATCTTCATCTTCTGTCTTCGGTTCATATCGATAGGATCCTTTCTCCCAATTCGTCGATCTCATCTAATCTTGCCTGTCCAAGCTTCTTAGCGATCACCTCGCGGCCTTGTGCAAGATTCGGAACTCTTGTCTCTGTATTATGACAATCACTTCCAAGCAGAACATCCCAGTCTTCCTTCAGGAACTTCATGCAGCGTCCCCGCTTCTTCCAATTCAGAAAACTTCCTGCATTGATCTGTGCAGTGATTGGAAGATCAAAGATCGCATTCCAGATGTCCTTCTTCTTCTGATAATCATAATAACGTTCTATATGTGCTAATATAATATGTAACTTCTGCTTATCAAGGATCTGTTCGACATTCTCTAACATATCCTTCGTCCATTGACAAAACGGCATCTCCAACAATATGGTATCGGTATCTCCCATACACAACTTCGGAAGCATCTCTGCCTTGCCAATCCCACCAAAATAATATACTTCTGCTCCCAGGTAAAAGACCGGAGCCTTCCGTCCCTGTTCGTCCATGGCGGCCATGACTTTCTCATAAGCCTGCTGCCTTCTTGACAGAAACTTATCAACGGATATCCTGTCTGCATAAAAATGAGGAGTCGCAACAATTCTTCCAATTCCCTGATCAAGTTCTAACTTCATCATATCCAAAGACTGTGCTGTACTCCTGCTTCCGTCATCGATGCCCGGCAATATATGGCTGTGAAAATCAATCAAACTCTGATTCTGTTCCATATTGATCACCTCCATGCATCTTCTCTCTATCACGATATCATGTCATTGACATCTGTTACTATACATCTTTCTTCCAAGGATGTCAACCAATTATATCATTTAATTAACTGTAAATATTTTACACATAAAATAACAATCCATTGAATTTCCTATGTTTCGCAGAAGTTATTATAGCATAACACCCATTTATTTCAAACCATTTTCATAGGTAAATATTTTTTCACCTATTCTGCTTTTTTGACTCATCCATACATTTTTTACAAAATAAAAGATTGCCATGCTTTTTATTTGGACAAAGTGCATAGCAATCTTCATACTCCCATAAAAGTGTCATTCATTTTCACAACAGAGCCGCATATCACGCAGCTATATTTCTACATAACGGATTGTTCCATTATATGCAGCTTCTCTACCGGGTTCTTCTGACATACCGAAACACAATACCCACCGGGTAAAAAAACACAGCTGCCATGTGCAAGAGGAATATCCTTGTCTGCGTTACCGGTATCCGCATTGTCTGACACCGCATACACCACACAATGCTCTCCCGGTTCATCCCATACGATCCGAAAAGAATTCAGGGGCACGCCCAGACCACTGCCTTCATATTTCACATAAGCCTCTTTCATCGTCCAGTATCGAAGGAACATCCGGTTTTGCTGTTTCTCCTCTTCAAAGGACAGGATTCTGTCATATTCCTCCTTGCAGAAGAAACGTTTTGCAACCATCCGGTAATTGCGCTGTTTATATTCAATATCAATTCCTACCCGTTCATCACTGACTGCCAGCACAGCATATTGCCCGGAATCCGACAGATTAAAGTCGATCCTCCCGGTAGCATTGGCAAGAAAC
>ULNN01003328.1_pt1 | contig 19180 bp, 22 predicted proteins | sample 1951931 | NCBI WGS metagenome assembly ULNN01 (sample SAMEA4835578, study PRJEB28245) | human gut metagenome | biome: gut microbiome; material: fecal sample | place: Denmark | collected 2008
ATTCCTATAATTTCCTTTTTCTTATTCCTAATAAATTGCCACTGTCCAAAAACAAGTGGCTTTTTTTTGCATTAGGAATAAGAAAATATTTCTAATACGGTTCGCAGAAATTTGTTCTGACTCACCTGCCTCTATTTGAAAGATACTTAATCTTTCAAACAGAGTTCTTCTAATATTAATTGCCGCAACCTTATGGAAGCGGCTTTTTATTGCAAGCCGAGCAGAGCGAATAGAGGAGAAAGAAAAATAAAAATGTCCCCTCTATTGATATAGAGGGGATTAAGGGGAGTGAAGAAAAATGTGTGAGCCGATGTTGTCATTTCGTACTTGATACGGAATCTGTCAATGCTGATTATAATTAATTACATCAAACTGACAGACCCTGAATCAAGTTCAGGGTGACGAAACAGTTACCATTACTACATTTAAGAAAAATTTATTTTTTCTTATTAACTTCTAAAAACAACATATTAACTTTTCCTTAACAATTCACCCGAATTGTTAATAATTGGTTAAAAAAATGCTGTTTTTTCAAAAATGGGACAATAATAACAGTGTAGAGAGAAAGAGGTAATAGAAAGGAGAAAATTATGAGATTCTTAATAAAAAAAACACCAGACAAATTTTTAAAAACAGTTAATGATGAAATTAGTTCTATCCTAAGCCGTAACATGGACGGACTATTCCCTGACTACGGATTTCCGGAAGAAGAAAAACTTGCAATGCCGGTTGAACTCAAGGAAAAAGACAAAGAATACTTGGTTAAGGCTGAATTACCTGGCGTAAAGAAAGAAGATCTTGACATAGATATGGAAAGTAATTACATTACAATCAACGCTAAGAAGGAAGATGAAAAAGAAGATGACCACGACGGATACAAGAAATCAGAATTCAGTTATGGTGAATTTTCTAGAACAATTTACTTCCCTCAAGAAATTGATATTGATAAAACTAAAGCAAAACTTGAACATGGTGTATTGAAAATTACAGCACCTAAGATGGAAGTAAAACAAGACAGCAAGAAAAAATTGACAGTTGACTAATCTGCAATATTTCTTGAATCAGATAAGCTATATTTGAGGTATTAAAACAAAAAGTTGAGTTTTAATACCTCAACTTTTTTGTTAGTTATTTTTTATCTTTGTTACTACGTTCTCTTAATGAAATTCTTATCGGAGTTCCAAAGAATCCAAAAGCTTCTCTTAATTTGTTTTCTATATATCGTTTATAATGGTCTTTCATCAAGGTTGCATTATTAGCAAACAAAACAAAGGTTGGCGGTTGAACTCCAACTTGAGTAGTGTATAGAATTCTTAATCGTTTATTTTTAACACTTTGTGGAGGATTCATTACATAAGCTTCATTTATAACCTTGTTCAATAAACCTGTTGAAACTCGTTTTGTAGCTTGTTCATATACTTCTTTTGTTTTTGTGAATATTTGATTAAGTCTTTGATGAGTTAATGCACTTACATAGATTTTAGGTACATAATCAAGGAATGGTATTTCTGTAACCAATTTTTTTTCAAACTTGTTTATTGTATTTGATTTTTTGTTTTCTATCAAATCCCATTTGTTGATAGCAATAATCATAGCCTTACCAGCTTCTGTTATAATAGATGATATTTTTTTATCTTGGTCAGATATCCCTTCTTTTGCATCTATTACAAGAAGGGCAACATCACATACTCTGATTGAACGTATTGCTCTATCTACGGCAAATTTTTCAACACCATAAGTAACTTTTGCTTTTTTTCTGATTCCGGCAGTGTCTATAATTACATATTCTTGTCCTTCAAAAGTTAGGCGACTATCAATACTATCACGAGTTGTACCGGAAACATCTGATACGATTACTCTTTTTTCTCCAAGTAAAGAATTTACGATAGAAGATTTACCCGCATTAGGACGACCAACTATAGCTATTTTTATGGTTTTATCTTCTTCAATTTCTTCGTCATCAGCAACAAAGCCTTCTGTAACTAAATCCAATAAATCACCAACACCACCAGAGCCATGGAGTGCAGATATTGCTATAGGTTCACCAATAGACAATGCGTAAAAATCAGCTGTCATAAGTGCTGCTTCGTGAGAATCAATTTTGTTTACTGCTAAAAATATTGGCTTTCCTGATTGACGCAAAATGTTTGCGATATCATAATCTACAGGATTGATACCTTCTTTCCCGTCAACAATAAATATGATTCTATCGGCTTCATTACAAGCTATTTTTGCTTGGTCATATATTGAAACCATAATATCATCTTCATCTCCGGGGATAATTCCACCTGTATCAATTACGGTAAAATTGCGATGTAGCCATTCTACATCAAAGTAAATTCGGTCACGGGTAACTCCCGGTAAATCATCTACGATTGATTTACGGTTCCCGATAAGACGATTAACAAATGTAGATTTGCCTACATTTGGTCTGCCAACTATTGCTACTACTGGTTTTCTTGTACTCATACAGTGTATTATACCACAGTCAAAAGGTATTAAATGTAACAAAGTCTTAATAATTAGGAACAAATTACTAAAGTTTTTCAAAAAATGGTCGTAATAACAAATATCGGAAAGGAAAAGGAGTAACAAATGGGTTTATCAGCATCACAAGCAAGACTTTTAAATTTGACAGCTCGTATGCATGATATTGAGTACAAAGCTCAAAATCTTGAAGCTCAAAAACTCCAAATGGCAAACGAGTCACAACAAGTTTATTCCGAATATGAAACAGCATTAAATAAAACGAAGATTCAACAAAAAGATATCAACCAAGATGGAAGTATTTTCTTTAAGAATATAACTGCACAAACTTTAAAGGATGATGGTGGATATTCTTTTGAAGTTGCAGTTGGAAAAAGTAAAGGTAAAGTTTATCAAGATATGGCTACTGCTGTAACTGAACTACAAAATAGTGGTAGTATTTCTCAAGATGGAACTTTTACAGGAACAAATGAACAAGTAACAAATTTTATCAACGAAGGATATATTGTACTCGTTAAAGTTGTTGATAAAGATAATAAACGAGTTGAAAACTTTACAGATGGAGATTTATTAGAAGATATACAAAAGGCTGAGGCAACTTCTGGCACTTATGAAATTAATGTTGCAACAGATACAGGACTTCAAGAGGTTACAGATGAAGTTGATTTGAAAAAAGCTGAAGCAAAATACGAATCTGATATGCGAAAAATCAATAACAAAGATGCAAAATTTGATACTGATTTGGCAGCTCTTGAATCAGAACGTAATGCGATAAAGACTGAAATGGAAACACTAAAATCAGTCGCAAAAGATAATGTTGACAGAACATACAAATTATTCTCATAACATTATTAAATAAGAATTCTACACATAAATTTTCCCTATAATTAATTTTTAAACCACCTTCGGTGGTTTTTTCTTTTTGAGAGGGAAATTCGTCATTACAAGGGAATTTAATGACCGAAGGAATCCAGATCCTTAATCGTAGTAATTAAAATTAATCGTTTTCTGGATTGCCACGCCACTGCGTGGCTCGCAATGACTTTATGGAAAAGTGACTAAGTGATTAGGTTAATAAGTGAATAAGAAACTGTTATTTTATATTTTTGTTTATTTCTTAATAACTTATTAACTTTTAAACAACAAACACCCTAAAGCCCAACAATTACAAAGATTGCGAGTGTGTAAACTTTTGTAACAAATTACTTAATCTTTGAAATTAGATAATAAATATATACTTTATACATATGTAAGATGTTATAAGCAAAGGACTTAATAATGGACGTATCCGCATTATTAGCTCAATATTTATCTGTAAAAGAACAGATTAACTATTACCAACTTGAAGAAACCAAGTGGGCTAATTTGCACGAAAATGTGGCTGCTAAATTATCCAGACAAACATCTGCAGAAGGTAAATGGGAATCATCAAGTGATGCAGCTGAAGAAGCTTGTGGCGATGAAAGCAAAGAAATTAAAGGCTTTAAATCTAAAGGTGTTGAAATAACCAACTCTAAACAGGTACAACGTATTGCTATCAGCTATGCTAATTCTAAAGTACCACAATATAGTCCTGAAAAACTTGAAGAATACGCAGCTTTGGATATCAATTACGATATGATGCAAAGCACCTATGATACCTTGCTTGATGAATTAAATGCTCAAGCAGAATCCCTCAAATCACAACTTGGCAATGCGACGAAGGATACCGGTATGCTCGACAGCTAAGGTATTTAACATTAATGACGCTATTGTCATTGGCCCTACACCACCAGGAACAGGAGAGAACGCTTCCACAAAATCTAAAATTTCATTTGTATTATTAAAACCCGAAAAGTTAAGATCGCCGGTTAATTTGCCGTTGGCATCTCTTGATATGCCGACGTCAACCAAAACAGATTTATACTTAACCATCTTACATCTTACAACTTTTTTACCTACCGCTGAGATTATTATATCAGCGGTTTTTATTATGTCATCAAGATTTTGGGTATGTGAGTGACACACAGTAACAGTTGCATTTCGTCTTAACAGCATTTGCACCATTGGTTTGCCGACAATATTTGAACGACCCACCACAACCACATGTTTACCTTCTACTGGATAACCATAATAATCTAGCATTATCAAAATACCCTGAGGTGTTACCGGATAAAAATATGGTTTCATACCCAAAGCCAATTTACCGACATTCTCAGGAGTAAAGCAATCAACATCTTTTTTAGGGTCTATTGCACAAACTACTTTATCTTTATCTATATGAGATGGCAATGGCATCTGAACCAAAATTCCTGTTACTTCTTTATCTTTATTCAATTCTTCAATTTTATTCAACAAAACTTCTTCTACCGTATCTTCGGGAAGTTCTATAACTGTTGACTTGATACCAAGGTTCAAAGCTGTTTTCTTTTTATTATTCACATAAATTCTGCTTGCAGGGTCATTTCCGACAAGAATAACAGCAAGATGAGGTTTTTTTGTCAAATTCGGAACCTCTTTTTTTATTTCTTCTAAGATTTTTTGAGATAATGCTTTTCCATCTAATATCATGACATCACCTGTGGTAGATTTAATCTGTAATAAAACTCTTTGATTGCATTTTGTACAAGAATAGAATCTCTTTCGATTGAATGTTTAACAAGGTTTTCATCAAACGGAGTCAAACCAAGCACCTCTAAATCATATTTCTTTAAGAGGTCTAAAATTGCATTCATATCTTGATTATGAGCCTTGTTCAATATAACACCCATTTGCCCACCTGCAGCGTATTTAGAAGAAAATTCTTCAATACGTTTTGCCAAATGTAGTGAATCCTCTGTCGGATTGGCAACTATTACCGTCAAGTCGATATCTATATCTACAAGTTGGTTCAGGTATTTTAAATCAAATTCGCAATCAAAAATCACGAAATCATATCTTTTTATTACTCTCAAAACAGCATCATTGATTTGAGAAGTGATAGGACATCTGCAATCTTTTGAACCGATAAACCAAGATACCAAAATGTCGGTATTATCATTCAAGGTATAAATAATATCTTCCATCGCCCATTCAACATATTCTTGCTTTGTCATATGTTGAGGAATACCTGTTTTGTATTCGTGTTTTCCACTTCTGATACCATAAATCGTGTCACGAATATCCAAACCGTAGCTATGCCCAAACTCGCCTGACAAATCATTATCAAGAACCAAAACTGATTTTTCGGGGAAATACTCATTAATTATTTTCAAAAAAGATTTTACTATTGTAGTTTTTCCACTTCCACTTTTTCCTGTAACTGCTATTGTTGTAGTCAAATTAAAATCCCTTTCATAAAGCTATAGAATAATTATACAGCAAAAAAGCTAATAAGAGGTTATTATTTTGGAAGTTACTAGGTTACTAAGTTACTAAGTGAATAAGAAACAAGTTATTGAGAACGAAGTGAAGCAATCCAGAATGCCCCTGCGTCATCTTGAGCGTAAGCGAAAGATCTCTTTCGAGAAGTGTATAAGATTCCTCGGGTACTTCGTACCCTCTGAATGACGGTATGGATTGCCACGCCTCTACGAGGCTCGCAATGACTTTATGGAAAAGTGACTAAGTGAATAGGTTAATAAGTGAATAAAAGATTTTTATTTTATATTTTTGTTTATTTCTTAATAACTTAGTAACTTATCTCTTATTCACTTTCCAAAAAATAATTGAACAGTTAAATAATGATTAAATAAATTAACTTCACCACAATTTGACATCACTTATTGCTCTTAATATAATCAAGGTATGGGAAATATTATTAAGGTTCAAAAAGGAACAAAGGATATATTGCCATCAGAAATTTCTCTATGGCATTTTATGGAACAAAAAGCATTAGAAGTTTTTTCTAACGCAGGGTACAAAGAAATCAGAACACCAATATTTGAAGCAACAGAACTCTTTGCAAGAGGTGTTGGTGATACTACTGATATAGTAAACAAAGAAATGTACACTTTTGAAAAAAGTGAACGGTCTTTAACTCTTAGACCCGAAAATACTGCAGGTGTTGTTCGTTCCTTCATCGAAAATGGTATGCACAGGTTAAGCGCACCAGTAAAACTCTGGTACAAAGGACCGATGTTCCGATATGAACGCCCTCAAGCAGGACGGCAAAGACAATTCCACCAAGTTGGTATGGAAATGTTCGGCATAAAAGAAGCAACAGCTGACGCAGAAGCTATCGCTATTGCAGTCAGATTTTTAAATGCTTTAGGTTTAAATGACCTTGATGTAGAAATCAATTCTCTCGGCTGTCCTGAATGTAGAGAAATATTTAAGAACAAACTAAAAGATGTTATCAGACCATATTTATCTGATTTATGTGAGGACTGTCAAACAAGATTTGAAAAGAACCCTCTCAGACTCCTGGACTGCAAAGTTGAGTCTTGCAAAGAAATCTATGCAAAACCTGAGATTCAAGAAGTTATTCAGTCAGAATTTATCTGTCAAGATTGTTCAGAGCATTTTACTAATCTTAAATCATACTTAGACACCCTTGGTATTAAATATTATGTAAACAAACTATTAGTAAGAGGTCTTGACTACTACAACAGAACCGTTTTTGAAATAAAATCGAACAATTTGGGTTCTCAAAACGCTGTTTGTGGTGGTGGCAGATACGATTCACTCGTTCGCAACCTCGGAGGACAAGATACTCCTGCTGTCGGCTTTGCTATGGGTATGGAAAGATTATATTCACTATTAGAACAAAAACAAGAAGAAAAATTGACAGCTTATGTTGTTTCCAACAGCACGCTTGAAGCTATTAAACTTGTATCAAAACTAAGAGAACACAACATTAGTTGTGATTTTGATATGGCAAACAAAAAGTTCACCAAACAACTTGAAAAAGCTTCAAAAGTAGCCAACTTTGCAGTAATTCTCGGCGAAGACGAAATCAAGAACAACCAAGTTTCTATCAAAAATCTCAGCACTTCAACTCAAGAAACAATAGCTTATTCTGATATTTTTGAATTCTTAAACAAATAGAAACTGCCTGATATTATTATGACCACAGATATTAATATCGGGAGTGGAATGCCAAACAAGAAGGTTGTGCAGTCTATTCTCACACTCTCTACAAGTATTCTTACAGCAGAATACAAAATAAAATATATTGCCGTCATATTCCCTGCTTTTAGTTTTTTAGTTTTTAATAGATAAATCAATATCCCAAAAATAAGAATATCCAGCACAGATTCATAAAGAAATGTCGGATGAAAGAAGGAATTATCAAGGTATTTATCAGGTCTGTTCTCTACAGGAATATAAACACCCCAAGACAAGTTCGTAGGTCGTCCAAAGGCTTCTGAATTGAAGAAATTTCCCCAGCGTCCTATCGCTTGAGCCAAAGGAAGTGCAAAAATAAATGAATCACAGATTTTAGCAAAATCCAAACGATTCTTTCGAGCAAGGATAAATAAAGATACAATTCCGCCTAAAAACGCACCATGTATAGATAGTCCACCACCTCTAAAATCAAGTATTTCCAACACATTATGGAAGTAATAAGAAGAATTAAGAACGCAAAAATACAACCTTGCGCCTAATATTCCACCTAACAAAATAATCGGAGCAATATCAAGAACCGTATTTTTGTAATCGTAATAAACTTCTGCAAACTTATTAGCGACAAACAACCCGACAACTATTGCCAAGCCCATTAATACACCATAATAATAAATATCAAATCCACAAACCGAAAAAATCACATTACCAGGAGATGTGAATAACATAGAACTATTCATTTCCCAGTTTTGACAATTCTTCTTCGATACTTTTTATTTGATTATTGATATCATCAGTGTCTTTTGCATCTTTTGATTTTGACAAATATTTTTTATAAGATGCAACTGCGTTTGTATAAAGTTCTGCAGCTGTCAATTTTCTTTGTTCAGGTGACATTTTTTTGATATCTTCATCAGCTTTTGTATCCTCTGCAACCTCTGTATCATCAGATGCTACAGCAGGAGTGTCAGAATTTGCATCTAACAATTCTTGAGCATACGCCTCTTGAGCTACAGCCAAAGAATAATAAGAATCTGCATAGTCAGAGTTTAGCTCAAGAGCCTTTGACAATGCTTCTATAGCTTTTTTATATTGTTTGTTTTTTATATATGCAACACCCAAGTTGTAATGAGTTTCAAATATAGTACTGTCCAAATCTATACTAGACTGCAATCTGTTAATAGCTGCATCATAATCACCGTTTTCTAAATATATTTTTGCTTTGTTATTCAATTCTTGAACTGCAAAGTTATTTATACAAGCTGTTGATATTACAGCTATAAAAAGTACAGTAACAATCAATATTGCTTTTTTCATTACTATTTTCCTACTATCTCTCTCTCAAAATTATTGTATTTTTTTTAAAAAGGTTTTGTTTGGTTCAATTTTAATCTTAATTCTCTAAATCTTGCAATATCTTCTTGTGTTTTGCCTGATTCTTTAAACACAGCTTGAGAAGATGGATGAACCATTAACACATAATCCATGTGAATTTCCAAAAAATTATATCTTCTTGGAGGTTGTTTTGTATTTCTTGGATAAATTTCAGCATTTGTTACGGCAAGAAAACGTCTTTCTTTATCGTTTAACAAATCTGTTAGTTCTCTGTTTGTATTTGTATATTTTGAAACATGAACAGTACCCTTGATATCGTGGTCAGCTGTCAAAATACATACTTCTATTGGAATTGTGTCATTATTTTTTGCCATATCTTTATATCCTTTTATATAAATTTTATACCATTTTCCTTATCTTGTCCAGTAATTATTTCTTTTTAACCCTTACACCCTCTACTTCATGAACATTCTCAATAACTAAAAAAGCCTTCGGGTCAATATCTTTAACTAACTGTTTTAATTTTGCAAGCTCTAACCTTGATACAACGCAGAAGGTCAAAACATTATCCAAGCCAGAATATCCACCCTTACTACGAATATATGTAACGCTTACATCTAACTCTTTTATTATCATCTTACCGATTTCTCGATATTTTTCTGATACGATTCTGACTGATTTTGAGCTGTTCAAGCCTTCCATTACAATATCAATAGTTTTTGATGCAATAAAATATGTAAGTATGGAATACATTGCCTTATCCCAACCAAACATTAGACCTGCTGCCATATAAATAAACAAGTTAAATCCCATTAAGAACTGACCGACAGACATAAAAGAAAACTTTTGAGAAAGTCTGATAGACATTATCTCTGTACCGTCTAAAGATGCATTATTCTTCAACACAAGACCGACTCCTGTACCAAGAATAATTCCCCCAAATATAGGTGCTAGTAATGGATCTTTTGTTGCGATTTCCCAATGAAAAACATTAGTAAAAATTGATAATACAGAGACTGCATACAAGGTCTGTAATACAAACCTGACACCCAACTTGCTGAAAGCAAGAACCAAAAACGGAAGGTTAATTAAAAATATCAAAAGACCGAGTTGAGTATGGGTTAAATAACTCAACATCATTGAAACACCAATAACACCACCGTCAAAAATCTTGTGAGGAAACATAAAAGATTCAAGTGCGAATGCAACTATTATTGCTCCTATAGTAAGCCAAACCAGTTGTATAATAACTTCTTTTGCAAGCTCTTTCTTTGATTTTTGTTTAACTTCCTGCTTTTTATTGAATAGACCCACTATACTTTATCCTCTTTTTTCTTATCAGAATTGTTATGAATCAATTTATTAAAATCAAAAAGGTTATTTTTTGCAGAAGATTTTTCACCACTTTCAACACCCAAAATAGATTCCAAATCACTTTTGAAGGTCGTCAAATCTTCGTATTTCTTCAAAGTACCGTCCATACATAAAGAAACATCACCTGTTTCTTCTGAAACAACTAAACAAGCACAGTCACTAACTTCTGACAAGCCTATAGCTGCTCTGTGTCTTGTTCCGTATTTCCAACTCAATTTTGGATCCTCTGTTAACGGTAATAAAACTCCTGCAGAAAGAATTTTATTATTTTTTATAACAACTGCACCATCATGCAACGGTGTATTTGTATGAAAAATTGTCAAAATCAGTTCTGTTGATACATCAGCATTTAGTTTTGTGCCGACATCAGAATATGCCGATGGGCTGTATTCGTTTTGGAATACAATCAATGCACCTGTTTTAGTTTTGGTTAAATATTTTACAGCCTCTACAATTTCTTTAATAACATCAATATTATCATCTTGTGCTGATTGATGATTTCGCATGCCGAACAATGTTTTGCTGATATATCCCGGTTGTCCCAAATACCCCAAGAAACGTCTTAGTTCAGGTTGGAATATAACAATTAAACTCAAAGAAATAAGAGTTACCAACGATTTTAAAAACATACCCAAGATATTTAGGTTTAAGATATTCAACACTTCTGCAAATATCCAAGTGAATACAAGAAACATTATCCCTCGAACAAGTTTTTCAGCAGGTGTATGTTGAATAAACCGTTTATAAAAGGTCAAAACAATACCTGCAATAATAGCGAGTTCCACAATATTCACCCAGTCAAGTGAAAAATGTAAGTTTGCTATCTGATTTTGTATAGGAATAAAGATTTTTTCTATCATTATACCAACCTGTCAGGAATTACATCATGCGACACCAAATCTTCTAATGTCTCTCTATATACAATAATATCAGATTGGGAATTATTTACAAGTACCATTGCAGGTTTTACGGCTCTGTTATAATTACTTGCCATAGAATAGTTATATGCCCCTGTATTGTACACACATAGCACATCTCCGGCTTCAAGTTTTGGAAGTTCTATTCCGTTTATCAAAATATCTCCTGATTCACAGAATTTGCCTGCTATTGTAACTTTTTCTAAATCACCCTCTGCTCCTTTGTTTGCAACCTCAGCCAAGTATTCAGCCTCATACATGCTCGGACGTGGATTATCTGCCATGCCTCCGTCAACTGAAACATATTTTGTCATATTAGGAACTTGTTTTGAACTTCCGACAGTATAAAGAGTAACGCCTGCAGTTGAGATTATACTTCTCCCCGGTTCAAGATATATTGTTGGATTGCCGATATCATATTTTTTGATATTTTCATTCAATGAATTAACTATAACATCTGCAATTTCTTGAACAGAAGGTGGATTATCACTTTCTACATATTTGACACCTAAGCCGCCACCGATATTTATTTCATCAAGTTTTATACCGAATTTTTTATCAATTCTTGCAACTTCTTTTGCTAAAACTTCAACTTCATCATAATAACATTTAGGCTCAAATATCTGTGAACCGATATGTGCGTGAAGTCCTCTGATGCGAATCGTTTTATCAACATTCAAAATATGTTCTATGATTGAATCAATTTGACTCAAGTCAAAACCAAATTTGCAATCTAACTGACCTGTTTGTATATATTTGTGAGTATGACATTCTATCCCTGGAGTAATTCTCAACAAGGCATCTACTGTTCTGTTATATTTTTTAGAGATTTCTGAAATCAACTCTACCTCGTGAAAATTATCAATGGAAAATCTACCCACGCCATATTTTATTGCAAGTTCTATTTCTTCTGGAGTTTTGTTATTCCCGTTGAACAAAACTTTTGACATATCAATACCTGCTTTATATACGGTATAGATTTCACCACCTGAAACTACATCAAAGCCAAAACCTTCGCTTGCAATTATCTTTGATACAGCAGAATTACACAAAGCCTTTGAAGCATACATCATATTAACTTTTTCATATTTTGAAAATGCTTTTTTATAATCCTTACAAATACTTCTTATAGTTTGTTCATCCAAAACATATAACGGAGTACCGTACTTTCGAGCCAAATCAACAGTATCACAGCCACCAATTTCTAAATTTTGTCCTCTTTTTAAAGTTACAGGTTTTAATAATTGATTTGTACTCATAAACATTTGCCTCTCTAACACTCTCTTTATCTAGTTTACAGGAAATATAAAAATATGTACAGATATAATTATCTTGATAATTATGTAAAGATTTGTAACGAAATTCAAAAAAATAGTCAATTTTGAATCTTCATATTTCTTTGGAAGGCATAACAGAAAGGAAAAAATTATGTCATATGCCCCATTAACTAATTATTCAATACCTTCACCCGAATATTACCAAAATTATATGAGCGTAGATAACTCAAAAAAAGATGTAACACCCGATAATTCTATCGCAGGTTTTGACACTCCACAAAAGAAACATAAAACAAGAGATATGTTAATAGGTTCTTTAATAGCACTTGCTTCTCTTGCTACAGTTCCTTTTATGGCAGACAGTAATTCAAAAATTTCGCAAATTTATAATACAACCCCTGAAACAGAAATGACAAATAACGAAGATGTAAATTACGAAGAAACTCCTACAGCAATGATAAATTTTGATTCTACAAAAGGCCTAACACCTAGTCAAAAAGAATCAATAGATATTTTAGTTGCAAGCAAGTTAAACGGAATAGATCCTGAAAACAAAGTTCTTTTGAACAAACAAGTTAAATCTACCCAACTTATGATTGATAAACTCGCTGCAAAATATAAGGATAAAACAATAACTGAAGATGATAAAATCAGAATGGAAATGCAGATAAGATTTATCACTGATAAAGAACTTCTGGACAGAGTTAATTTTACAGAACTCTCCAAATATCAACACGATTTGACTGTATTAAAAGCATTAATTGCAGGTTCTAGGGAAAGAATTCCTAGAAATAGCTCAGATGCTCAAGAAGAATTTGATAAACAAGTAGAAAATGCTCAAAAACTTGTTAATGAGATTACAACCAAATACAAAAAAAGAGCAAAGGTTGCCGGTAATACAGATGGCGACACATCTATATCATTAAAAGAATTTCTTCAAATGTTAAACTTAAGTAGTCTAGATGGGCTTTCTGAAGAAGAACAAATGAATATTCTTAGAGGAGCACTTTCAGATTACAAAACACAATACTTTAGCGCTGATAACGATGAAGATATAAAACATAGCAACGAACAAATTACCAATGTTGTCCAAGATGCACAAAACAAAATAGACTCTCAAGCAGATGCTCACAAGAGATTTAATCTAATCAGATAATCGCTATAAGTAACATTTTGGCTGTTGACCTGCGACTCCGGCATACAATTCTACAAATTGTTTTGCAGGACTGGCATCAATTTTTGTCAAAAGAACTTCTTCAATTTGGAAAAATCCAACATCTCCTGACATTTCTATATCTATTCTTATCGGTCTTCTTTCTCCATGGTGAATTCCGATACGATTAATTGCATTTGCTGAATACTTATGAATATCACCGACTTTTGGTGTTTTATTTATAGATAGAGGAATTCTTGCTCTACCTTTTGTCATATCACAACCATCAGCAATTAGAATAATACCAGCCTCTATTGAATTAATTTTATGTGAAGACATATGCCCCACAATGGCTTCTGTTGCCATGGCTCTTATAACAACTCTTTTATGCAAATCATCAGCAAAGAAATGTTGTAAAGTTCTTTCTATCAAGGGTTGAGCAAGAATTACAGACATGTCTTCATGTCCCTGACGCCCTATAGACATACCTAAATCGTGCATTAAACCTGCAATTATTACTGCAGACATACTGTCTTCAAAAGTTCCAACTTCTTCTTCTTCAAGAGAAGTTTTTATCCCTGATTCATGAAGAATTTTTAACATCTTTATAGCATTACCAACTACCTGACGCATGTGAACGGGGCCATGGTCGTTGTATCCTAATCGTTTGATAGAAACATTGTTTGCATATTCTTGTAATTCTTGTAATTCTGCATCATTAACAAGATATTTAGCCAATTCCAAACATTGTGGATATTTTTTTAAACGCTCTAATAATTTTGATTCTGTAACTTGTTCTTTTACTGATTTCATATTTCACCTTTTATTAATTTTATATAGCAAAAACTGATTTTTGGCAAATTATCAACTAAAAAGGGTTTTAGCAACTAGCTAAAACCCTTTAAAATAAATGGTTGCGGGAGCTGGATTTGAACCAACGACCTTCGGGTTATGAGCCCGACGAGCTACCAGACTGCTCCATCCCGCGTTATTTAATTGTTATTTGCGTTCAAACCCTGAGCAGTCTTCCAGACTTTCCTCTCCTTGAACGTGACATTTAGTCACCTTCTCGTCGGCAGAGTATCCCGCGTTATTTAATTTGTACGTGAGTGAGATACACTCAACAACTCTATTATGCTCCGTAAATTTTAAAAATCAAGTACCTTGAAATTTTATTTTAAAAACTTTTACCCCCATAATTAATTATAGGGGAATTATAAATATCATTTATTATAATTTTTAGTTATGATTTTTTTATAAAACAGGCGGGGATAAATAAAAATACTATTTGGGCGAAAGATATTTGTATTCTAGTTTTATTTACATGTTTATATAGTAAGTATTTTATAAATACCAATAACACTGATTATATCAAGCAAGGATACTAATCTTAAAAGAGTCTTATGAAGCAACGAGCTATCCTTAAAGTTATTTTACAAATATCAAAATAAATATTTTTTTATGGTATTGTTATGTTACTAAGGAGTTGTAAATTATGCCTTCAATAATGCAGTCAAATATTGAAAACAGAGTTTCTAAAATAAAATTACCAAAAGAAAAGTTCCTAAAGCCATTATTTAAAGCTGTTTCAAACTCTTTGCAAGCTATTGAAGATAAGTTTGAAAATAATATTAAAAATGAAAAAATTATTATAAAAATTTCTAGAGATGATACAAATCAAACAACTTTTGACGGGATTAATAAGTCTTTATGGCCAATTAAGAATATTATGCTTTGTGATAATGGGATAGGGTTTAATGCTGATAATGAACCTATAAGGATACTATGAATATAAATGATAAACTGATATTTATATCTAGCAATGAGTATAAAATTAATGAAGTAAAACAACAATTTACTAAATATAATATAGATATTATTCCTAGGAAAATAGAAATAAAAGAATTGCAAGAAGCAAGTTCACAAGAACTTATTAAAGACAAGGTTTTAAAGTGTTTTAATACAATTAAATATTGCTTTATAGTAGAACATACGGAATTAAGAATAGGGTCTTTGAATAACTTTCCAGGGATGCATACAGCACCCTTTTGGAAAACTTTAAAGTCAGAAAAGATATGCGAAATTTCCCAAAATTCTAATGCAACAGCCATAACTTACTTAGGTTTTTGTAATGGTAGGCATATAAAAATATTTGAAGGTATTACAACTGGTAAAATTGCGAATTGTCCTAAAGGGAATAGCAAATTTCAGTGGGATACAATATTTATACCTAATGGTTCAAGTAAAACATTCGCAGAACTAGGTAAAAATAAAATCAAGTACTCAATGCGAGAAAAAGCTATTAAAAAATTTATAGAATATTATGAAAGAAACGAAAGAAATAATAGAATTAAAGAAGAAAATTAAAGACAGAAATATTATACTTTTTGTAGGTGCTGGAGTATCAAAAAATGTTGGATTACCAGATTTTTCTGAATTAATTGCCGCAATGGCTAAGAATGTTGGAATTGATGCAGATTTATTTAATATGTATGGCAGTTTTTGGTCATTAGCTGAATACTATTATTTGCAAAAGAGTAGACATCTTACATTATTTAAAAATAGATTAAAAAAAATGTGGAATAATAAAGATATTAAAAAAAATATTAAAGAATCTAAAATATATGACCACATTATCAATTTAAAATTTAGTACTATCTATACAACAAATTATGATGAATGTCTTGAAATAGCATATGACCTTAGAAAAAGACGTTATGCTAAAATCTCAAATTTAGAAGATATTGCTAAATTAAAAAATCCCAAAACTAAAATAATAAAATATCATGGTGACATAAATTCAACAAAAGATGATTGGGTTTTAACTGAAACTAGTTACTTTGAGAGAATGGATTTTGAGCATCCTCTTGATATTATGTTTCGTTCTGATTGCTTAAGAACTTCTGTTCTTTTTATTGGATATAGTATTAATGATATGAATATAAGATATTTATTGTATAAATTAACCAAACAATGGCGTAAAGATAATGCTCAAGATACAAAACCAAAATCATATATATTTTTAACAACACCCAATATAGTACAAGAAGAAATTTTGAAAAGTTGGGGAATCATTCCAATAATAGCACCAATGGAAGAATCACCTGGAGTTGCTCTTGAAAAATTCTTAAAATCACTACTTTGATCCCATACAGCCCCTCTCATTGTGTGATGAGGTTTCATAGTCGCGGGCACAAGTTTTCTCAATATGAGATTTTTCTCGGCTTAAAAATCCCCGCCTAAATAATTTAAAATGAGAGCATTCTCTGGTGAATGATGAAATGTTTTAGTGGTGTGAGGTATAAAGTTACCAAGGAAAGAAGCTTCATTTAGTTAATGCCAGCACAATTTTATAGAAATCTTCTAATTTATCAGGATTACTTTTTAATTTCTTAGTTATCTCGGATATTAAATCTTCTTCGTTATTTTTATGTTCAAAATCAAAAGCCTCTGTAAAAGAACACCCTAAAACATTTAATAAATTTTCTAGGTTAATCATTGATGGATAATTTTTACCATTTTCAATATTACTAATTATTGTGGGGTCTACATCAATTAGCTCCACCAATGTTTCTTGGTTAATACCTTTTCTTTTTCTCAGCTCTCTAATTCTTTTACCTAATAGCTCTTTTTTGTTCATTTTATATCCTCTATTTCATGTTAGATATAAAACTTTTTAAATGAACTTAACTAAACTCATTAAATACTTGTAAAATGATTTGAAATCATTTAATATAATTTGTACTCAATTTAATCTCAAATAATGAGTGTGAGCTAATAACAAAATAAAAATATGGAGTATGTAAATGTACGACATTTTAGATAAATTATCAGAAAATAAAGTTACAGTTATATTTTTTGCCTCAACATCTCGATTTTATAAGGAAGTTGTATGTAATGCAAAAAAATTTTCAGATTATAAAGAAATAATAGAAAATGATTTGTTAAAACATATTATCACCGTAAAGAAAACTAAAAATAATAATCCAGAACAATATAAAAAAGAATTTTTACTTTTAGGACGACTAGTAGATTCTTATATTGCAGATTGGAAAGGTTTTCAAATTTTTTATAATGACAAGGAGGGGACAAAAAAGAAACTTGTAGAAACTTATAATTGTTATAGAGATTCTTTAGATGAAGAGATAACAAAAAATTACTGTACTAAAAAGGATAATTGTCCATTTTGTTGCTATAAATGTGGAATATTTACATCCTCGGATATATCCTCTGAATGTTTTGATGATTTTGAGATGTTTGAATATGAGCATAATATAACACCATATGGCGTATTTGATAAATTAGGAAATTTTAATATTGATAAAGAGATTTTGGTAAATGACCTACTTCAAAAATTAAGTAGATTTTCACTATGTCCCAATTTAGATATAGAAGAGCTAAAAGACAGTATTAATGATTTTCCATTAAGTATAAATCCCAATAGAGATTATGAATGGGGTTATGATATTGACGACAATAATAAAATTATTGGAATAATAAAAAACAAAAAATCTAGACATATAATATCGCATTCATTTTCTATAGAAGAAATTGAAGAAATAAATAGAATTTTCGGAGATAAGAATGACTGATAAATTAAAAAAATTAAAACAAGAGTTTAAAAATTATTTAATAGAAAAATACCCAAATGTAAATAAAAATACTATAAACACATATATTGGAGATGCTTTTTATGCTTATCGTCATGAATTGGAATTAGGTGTTCATTTTTTTGATTTGTTTAAATCTATTGAAGCAATATCTAGATCTAAAAACAATCTACTAAAACAACAGGTTAATAAACTAGTTAAACATCCTAAAAATAGTTCAAGTGCATATATTTGTGGTCTTAAAAGGTTGTATGCATTTTTTAATGAAAAATATAATGGTGTAGAAAATTTTATTAATTTGGAGTTGTAATAATTTCTCATTATGTAATAAATAAAAACATAAAAGGAGTAAATTATGTTTGCAGTAGTTGAAACAATATTGGCAATAATTTTAATTGGGGTACTAAGTGAAATTTTTCATTTAATAGAGTCATTTATATCAACTTTTCCAAATTTTAAAGATTTTATCTCTATATTATTATGGTCATTAATAGTTTTTGTATTTGTTTGTATTATATTGTTTTTACGAAAAAGTTATATTGAGTATAGAAACACAACACTAGAAAAGTTAAAAGCAGAACAACAAACAATAAAAAAAATAAAACAACTGGCACAAGATTATGTAAAAGATTTTATAGAGCAAGGTAAATCAGAATTTACACACGACGACTTAAAAGACTTTACGGTTATTGTAAAATTTAAAAATGGAATAACCATTCCAAAATTAGAAAGATATTCTTATAAAGAACATGCTCTGTTATTGGATATATTAGAGGAAACTTATAATCAGTTAATAAATAATTTTGAGTTTAAGGAATAACAATTAAAAATTTTAGATGAGGCCGAAAGAAAAAGAATAAAATAAGATTGTTATAAAAATTACTCTTATAATCGTATAGAAAGTAATTATATATATAAAATCATTCCAGATGAAATGTTACCTCATAAAACTTTTGCACAAGAGGACGATTGGGGAGCATAAAAATGAAAATTTGGGGAGTA
>ULNN01000347.1_pt1 | contig 18769 bp, 16 predicted proteins | sample 1951931 | NCBI WGS metagenome assembly ULNN01 (sample SAMEA4835578, study PRJEB28245) | human gut metagenome | biome: gut microbiome; material: fecal sample | place: Denmark | collected 2008
TGGAGTATTACCAGGAATAGCAATCATATCAAGTCCAACAGAACATACAGAAGTCATTGCTTCCAGTTTATCAAATGTTAAATATCCTTTTGATGCAGCTTCAATCATGCCAGCATCTTCTGAAACAGGAATGAATGCCCCAGATAACCCACCTACATAAGAACTAGCCATGATGCCACCTTTTTTAACTGCATCATTAAGCATCGCAAGAGCGGCAGTTGTACCGTGTGCTCCGGCATGTTCTAGTCCCATAGCTTGGAAGATACCTGCAACACTATCACCTTCTGCCGGTGTTGGTGCTAATGACAAATCAATTACACCAAATGGAACATTTAGTTTTTGTGCCAATTCTCTACCAACAAGTTCACCGGTTGATGTGATTTTGTAAGCCGTTTGTTTAATTGTGTTAGCCAAAGTTGAGAAATTTGCATCTTTTGGTAAGTTTTCTATTGCGGCTCTGACAACTCCAGGCCCTGAAACCCCAACATTTAATGCACATTCAGGTTCTGTGTATCCACAGAATGCACCTGCCATAAACGGATTATCGTTTACTGAGTTACAGAAAACAACAAATTTTGCAGCTGCAAGCCCATCTGTGTCTTTTGTTCTTTCAGCACATTGTTTTACTATATCCGAAACTTTTAGAACTGCGTCCATATTGATACCAGCTTTTGATGATGCAACATTGACAGATGAACAAAGTTTGTTTGTTGTTGCAAGTGCTTCAGGGATAGATTCAATAAGTGCGATATCTCCTCTTGTACAACCTTTTTCTACAAGTGCAGAATACCCACCGATAAAATCAACACCTACCATATCAGCTACTTCATCTAAGGTTTTTGCGATTTTGATATAGTCATAAGTGTCACAAGATTCACCTATTATAGAAATAGGAGTTACTGCAATTCTTTTATTAACAATAGGAATAGAGTAATCGTTTTCTATTTCGTTTGCGTATTTAGTAAGGTCTTTTGTGTAGCGCAAAAGTTTCTCTCTCACTCTGTCGCAAACCCTGTTTATATCTCTATCCATACAATCTCTTAGGGATATAGACATTGTAACTGTTCTGATATCCAGATTGTGAAGTTTAATCATATTTATTGTTTCAAGAATAAGATCTTTATCGAATGTCTTCATATTCACCACCATGTTTTGTAAGATTTGTCAAAGCGTCCCCCGGAGGATTTTTAAGCAAAAGTCTAAGCTCTACACGACGACTTCTGTTTTTGTCCTCAGCTCCGTTTATCATAATAGGTTTTGCAGAACTTACACCTTCAACTCTTACAGTATGTGTAAGCTCGCCACCGTATTGTTTGTTAGAACATTTTTGGAATACAAAATTCGCAACATTGTATGCCCTGTTCATAGACAAATCCATGTTCTTCATATATTGTTGTTCTACCGTATAATTACCTTTAAAGTTTGTAGTATCTGTGTGACCTTGAATTACAACAGATGATACATATTTTGATAAATCTTTTTTGTAAATGCAATCAAAATAAACAGGAATAAATTTGTTCAAAAATGTTCTACCACTAGGTGTTAGTTCTGAACTGTTCAACGCAAACAACTGTAGGTTTGAGATTCGCACAAGACCTGTTTGAGGGTCCATTTCTACATCAACTCTTTCTTTAGAGTTTGAGGTTTCAGGCTTGTCCTCGTTAATCATTTTGACTTTGATATTTTGTTTAGCCATTTCTTGAACAACTTCTTGCACCATTTCTTGAGTTGCTTGTTGTGCAGCGCCATCACTTTGTCCGGAATTGGTTACAAAAGCAAAGAATAATGTCGTAAAAACCATGAACATGCCAAGGAACAAGTCTGACATTGTTACCCAGAATATATTTTCTTGTGGTTCTTCATGTTTTCTACGTGCCATTTAAACTCCTAGAATAATCCGTTTAGTTCATCATCTCCACCTGATGATTTCTTTTCCATTGTTTTGTTCAGATTATTTATCCCAAAAATTACGCTATCCAAATAAGGAACAACGATGTTTGTTAAATCTTTTTTGATTGAATGAGTGAAGGTTGTAGGTAAGTTCTTCAATAAAGATGCGTTATCGTGACTTTGAGTTTTGGTTGTTCTTAATAAATCAACCAAGAATTTTTCTGCAGAAATTGTTGTAAACAAATCTGTTATTTTGTTTTGAACTTTGGCAACAAGAGGAAGAATGAATCTTGAGAATGAAAATTTATCAACACTCATAAAAATTAAAGCTGATGCAACGGCAAATACCGAACACATCGCAGCAACCTGCATTGTTCCAACGAACCCTGCAATAGATTTGGTCAAAGCTTGGTTGCTTGAGAAGTCCAACATACCAAACGCTGTACCAATCATAATAAAGGTAAATAATGGCCCAAAACCTGTTAAAAGAGTAGGGGCTAATGCGATGATATGTTTGTTATAATGTGCATAAGCCAATGTATCCTCGTTGAAATAATCCAGTGCATCGCCTGTTGTTTGGATATCTGACATTGAATCAGAAACGCTGTCATAATCAAGTTCTTCTGTGTCGCTGTCTTGATATGCAATAGTATCAGAGAATACAAGCGTACTTTTAAAATCTTCCCAAGGCTTTGTTGCTAAAGGGTTGCCAGTCATAACATGTTTAAATTCTTCAAACTTGTACGAAATATTATCCTTTTCAAACGGCTCAAGCCCTTTATTTAATAAATTCAACTGTTTATAGACTTTTATATAGCTTTTTACTGTATAACCGAAAGCACTAAAAAATACAGTAAGAATTATCTGTATTGGTGGGTCTTTTAAAAGATGCAATATATTCATAAATTTACCTCTAGGGAAATTATACCATAATATAATGGATTTAAGCCATAGAGGTAAAATTATTTCATATAATAGGACTAATCGTTAGCAGATGGCAGTTGAGATGACCGTTCTGCAATAATTCTTGCAACATCTGCACCTCCAAAAGTGATTTCTAATACAAGTTGAGAATTTAGGATAATTGTTTCTCTGTATTCCATTGTATCTACATCAATAATACTGAATTCGATAAAATCAGAACCTACATAATCAATTTTACCGTATTCATTCCCAGTTACCCAGCGTAAGAATACATACTGCTGTTCCAAGTCTTTTAATCTCTCTAACATTTTCATAAACTTTAATTAACCTTCACTATCTACATTATATATTTTAGTTATTTTTTTGATAAAGTCAAAATTATTTATGCTTTTGTTTATCTACTTGAAATAAAAAACACTCTCTTACAATATAATTAATATCTTGAGGCTCTATTCCCGTAAAATTAAAAGCGTGAATATACAACATTGTATCTTTATATGTTACAGGATTTGTATAAACATAATCTGCCGTTGTTACAATAAATCTGTCTTTAAACTTGATGTTTACAGTGATAGAGTAGTATTCAGGGAAAGTTTCGTCTAGTGATATAAAACACATGCCTCTGCCTGAAATATTTTTTGTTGTAGCTTTGATATTTTTTGTAGAGCCGTCAGGTTTAACGACAATAAGATTGACAGGAAGATGCATATCGGCTCTGTAATAGGCTCTTTTTTGTGTGTGTTCATAAGTTACTGGAACAGTTGTTGTATATATTGGGGTTGAGCCTGCTTGAAACATTTTTAAAAGCGTAGCTTGTGCAGCTACAACTCCGTTTGTTGAATAGATTTTTATATCTATCGGAGCGCCTAATTCTACTTGGTCAGAATAATCCGACATGCCTGCAAAATTAACAAATTCTTTGTTTACATTTCTAATAACGCAGTTGAAACTAAGTGCATCATCTGTACCTTTGTTAAAAATCAGTTTTGCAAATTTTACATCGGACGAATCTGTGAGTAAATCATTAGCCATAACACAAATAGTATCATTTTAGCCATTTAAAATCAATGGGCTAAGAATAGTGCATTTGGAGTATCAATGTTAATTTTTTTGCCTTGTTGATTAGATTAGTATGTAAAATATTTATCAAAATCTACATCATCAAAGCAAGATAGCAATAGGAATACTTCGTCCTCTTCGTCCATACGCTGAAAGTTATATTCATCAAAAAGCCAGAATTTAGGGTTGTTACCTTTAACTCTGACTATATCTCTATCCTTTAATATTGCTAATTTTTTCTTTACCGTACTAAGTGGAAGTTTGACTAATTTGGAAAGTTCAACAGCAGTGATTCCGTCATCACCGGCATACTTTTCAGGAGTCAAAAACATAAGTTCCAGACCAACTTCTTTTAGTTCGGTATCGTGTGCAATATCTACTTGTGCCATACTATTATTTTAACAACAAAATGTCTAATTTCATCATGTTATCAAATTAGTAATCTCTATAACTAAATAATGAGATTTAAACAAATTTATTTTGTAATAAGAATTAAATATAACATCTTTTTGTTTAGTTGGTATAATAATTGTTAATAGGGTAGTACCACCTTACCTCTTGCCACACGAGTACTAAGAACATGGGCAAGAAAGGAGGGTAAAACTATGCTCATAAAAATAATAATGCTACTAATCGTAGCAACGCTATTCTTAGTAGCACTAAAATTGTTTTTTATGTAAAACATAGGGTACTAAGTGAAGCTCTAAGGAAGTACCATTTTCTTAGGGCTTCCCCCTATATTTATATTATTTACTATAACCTTATATTTGTCAATACATCTTGTTTATTCACCTTCGGCAACAAATTGAACGCCGAATTTAGTACGGAACAAATATTTAACGGTATCACCTTGAATTTCGTGCATCATTGTATTGAACAAATCATACGCTTCACGTTTATATTCAATAAGTGGGTCTTTTTGCCCGTAAGCACGAAGTCCTATACCATCTTTTAGTATATCAATATTATGCAAATGGTCAATCCATTTGTTATCAACAACTCTTAACAAAATGTCTTTTTCGATATGGCGCATAACATTGTCATCTGCATAAAGTTCTTCAGGTTCTCGGTCTTGATTATATTCTCTCATTACATCGTTGTAGAAGGTGATAACTTCTTTTTCGTGGTCACGATAAGCGTTCATCATTGCTTCTTTCAACTTGTCATACATTTCCTCGTATCTCATAGATTTGATGTCATCAACCTTAATATAATCAAGTTGTGGAATAATCGAATGAAGTTCTTTAACCATTGTTACCAAATCATCATAGATATATTCGTCAACAGGCATTTCAGGTGTGATATAGCTTTGAAGCAGTCTTTCAAGTTCACGCTCCATCATGTATGTAATATCTTCTGTAAGGTTCTTTTCCGTAAGAACTCGTTTTCTTTGTGCATAGAATTTTTCACGCTGAATGTTCATAACATCGTCATACTCAAGTACATTCTTACGAATATCAAAATGGTATGTTTCAACTTTTCTTTGTGCTGACTGAATTTGTTTTGTAATTAGTCCTGATTCAATCGCCATATTTTCTTCTACATTCATCATATTCATCAAGGAAACAAGTTTATCCCCACCGAATATTCTCATCAAGTTATCTTCCAATGATAAGAAGAATCTTGTAGAACCGGGGTCACCTTGTCTTGCTGCACGACCTCTAAGCTGGTTATCAATACGTCTTGATTCATGGCGTTCCGTACCGATTACATGAAGTCCACCGACTGCTACAACTTTGTCATGTTCTTCTGATGTAATTGCTCTTGCCTCTGCAAGTGCAGCATCTTTCTTTTCTTCGTAGTTCGGAGTTTTTTCAGGTGAGTATTTTTTCGCATCAAGCATTTCTTTTGCAAGATACTCAGCGTTACCACCAAGAAGAATATCTGTACCACGACCCGCCATGTTTGTTGCGATTGTAACGGCACCGTATCTGCCAGCTTGGGCAATAATATATGCTTCTTTTTCGTGATATTTCGCATTCAATACATTGTGCTTGATTCCACGCTTTTTCAACAAATCTGACAAATACTCTGATTTTTCAATACTAATCGTACCAACCAACACCGGACGACCGATTTTATGTTGCGCAATAATATCATCAACAACGGCATTGAATTTTGCACGTTCTGTTTTGTAAATAACATCAGGATAATTTATCCTGATATCTTTTTTATTTGTCGGAATAACTGTAACTTCCAAGTTATAAATTTTACCAAATTCTGCTTCCTCTGTCATAGCAGTACCTGTCATACCCGATAGTTTCGGATATAATCTGAATAAGTTTTGGAAAGTTATACTTGCTAGAGTTTGAGTTTCGTCTTGGATTTGAACTCCCTCTTTTGCTTCTACTGCTTGGTGAAGTCCGTCAGACCAACGGCGACCTTCCATAAGACGACCTGTAAACTCATCTACAATCATAACTTCGCCGTCTTTGATTACATAATCAGTATCTTTTATAAACAATTCTTTTGCTTTAAGTGCTTGTAAAAGATGATGAGCGTATTGGGTTGAAATGTCGAACAAATCATTGCAACCGATAAGTTCTTGTGCTCTATCAATACCTTCCTCTGATAAGATAACATTTTTGTTCTTTTCGTCAACCTCATAATCAACATCGCGTTTTAGTTGAGGTGCGATTTTTGCCATAAGTTTATAAGTGTCGGCAGATTTTTCAAGTTTCCCACTGATAATAAGAGGCGTTCTTGCTTCATCAATCAAAATACTGTCAACTTCATCGATTATGGCATAGTTGTATGGACGCTGAACAAGCATTTCAAGTGAACCTGCCATATTATCTCTTAGATAATCAAAACCAAATTCGTTGTTTGTGCCATAAGTGATATCACATTCATAAGCAGCTTTTTTTTCTGCAAATTCCATTTCGTTTCTGCCACCGGAAAGAATTACACCAACAGTTAAACCTAAGAACTTGTATATTCTTCCCATCCACTCACTGTCCCGTTTAGCCAGATAATCGTTTACGGTGATAACATGGACACCTTTTCCTGTTAGTGCGTTTAGATATGCAGGAAGTGTTGCAACAAGAGTTTTACCTTCACCTGTTCTCATTTCTGCAATATTTCCGTTGTGCAAGAAATATCCACCCATAAGTTGAACATCAAAATGGCGCATATTCAAAACACGTTTTGCAGCTTCTCTGACCGTTGCAAATGCTTCAGGTAAGATTTTGTCTAATGCTTCTTTTTCCAAAATTCTATCAGCTTTCGGATTATCTGATGTTTGGCGTTCGCTTAATATTTTTTTGAATTCATCAGTTTTTGCTCGCAATTCTTCATCTGAATATTTTTCAAATTCAGGTTCAAGTGCGTTTATATGGTCAATAATAGGTAAAACTTGTTTTATTTTTTTATCGTTTGAACCACCCAATAGTTTAATTAAAAATTTTAACATAAATGTTCCTTTTTCCCCTGTATCTTAATACTATCATAGCATAGAAATATTAAGCACGAGTTACCCGATTAAGTTATTTTTAAAATTCGTTTTTACATTTCTTAATAAATTTGACAAAAAGAGCAATTTTTTTTCTTGAGATGCTTTACATGGGACGAAAGGGGAAAATCCATGAATACAATCACTAATTTTCGAATGAACCAACCAACAATCAATCAACGCTCAAACAAATTAATTAGTAACAACCAAAACTCATATACACCGATGCATAATCAACCGGCACAAAATGTTCAATTTAAGGGGTTAAATTTAAGAGTTCTTAAAGCCTTTACTCCTGCAGGCAGAAAAATGGAACGTGCAATCGCAAAACATAATAAAGAAATTGCGAATATTTTGCAAGTGCCATCAGAAAAGATAAATACACTTACTCATAATGCACCGATGAATCGTTTATACTTTTTAGATGCGTTAACATCAAAATTTCATTCAAAATATGGTTGGGGTACAAATGCAGCTAATCCTGAAAAATCTGATGTTGTATTCAATATTTATGAACAAGTAAAAAATCCTCAAAAAGACCATTTTTATTTAGCAGAAAGAATGCCGGGCAAAATGGAAAAAATGGGTGAAGTATTTGAATTAATCGGTGATGATTCTAAAAAATTAAAACTTGCTAAACAAATGCAGGAACAAGTTTTAGATGGTGCAAGAGCAGAGCAGATGGCTCCAAATTTAATGACTGATGTTCTAAAATCTGATAATGCTGATTTGTATTCTGAAAAATTTGCAGATTACAAGCCATATTTCTCAGTTCACAAAAAAGATGAAAATGCAGTTGCTAATCTTGATAGAATGGTTACATCAGGTACGTATGACAAGAACTTTGTCAAAAGAGAAGCTAACCTTAGTAAAGTTTTTGCACCATATAATATGGGTGAAACTTCTGTACTTAATGCTCAAGTTGTCAGAGATAATTATACTCAAGAAGGTCAAAGCTTTTTAGAAGCATTTGATGACTTAATCGGTACTACAAATGACAGTATGAAAGCCGGTAATGATAAACAAGTTTTAAACATGTTCCTAACAACAACAAAAGAAAATCTTGATTTAAGACGCAGTATAATGCAAAGATATTCTTCAGATAAGTTTGATAACATAAAGAATCATGACTATAACGAAAAAGTTGCAGATTTAAATGAATTATTTACTAATATTGATTCAGATAAACATGCTAAAAATTATGTTAAAAAATTACTTAAGTATAGAGACTCGTTACCAAAAGCTAAATCCATAAATACATTATTCAATAGAGTTTCAACTAAAAAACTTGATATCTTTTTTGAAAATGCTCAAAATATTATGGGTCAAGTTCGAGGTGAAAAAAGATATGAAGTTTTAAATAAAGAAATTACGCATCCTCTATTTATGACTCCTGAAAGAGCTGAACATATTGCAGAAATGAAATCAATCGGTTTGAAGGAAGGTTTATCTTTAAAACAAAAAATCGGTAGAGTTTTGAAAAACCAAATCAATAAAATCAGATACGGTATGTCTGAGGACAAACAAGCAAAAATTGTACAAGCTAACCAAGAACAAGTAGATATGGCTGACTTGAGAAGCAGAATGGAACAGTTTATACCTTCAAACAAATCTACAGTTACAGAACCTGCTATAACATCTGTTGAAGTTAAAACTGTTGAAGCACCAAAATCGTCAGTTGTTCCTGTTGAAGCTAAGGCTGCTGAAACAGTTAAAACTACTCCAGTAGAAACAGTTGCAGAAACTACACCTCAACCTGTTAAAAAGAAAGCTATCAGACACTTCAATGTAGTAAAAGCTCCAAAAACACCTAACGCTAAAAAACTTGCAGTAATAAATGATGTAAACCAAATCATCGAAAAGAAACTTGGTTCAAAAACATTGGCTGACCAAAAACGTGATTATGCACTTACTGCTACTAAAATGCGTATGCAAATGCTTCCTGAAATCTTTGAATCAATCAAAGAAACAAGAGCTATGGAACGAGCAGCAGGAGTTAAAAAACCTTCTGTTTCTAATAAAGATGCGTTGTCTTTATATTCAAGAATTAACGGCAGAAATAAAAAGCTTGTTAATTATATGCTTAAAAAACGTAATGCAGACGGAACTAGAACATTCAAGTTCGATGAAATCCTTTCTACAATTCAACAATCAGAATCAAAACTACATAAACAAAAATTTGCATCTCCAAAAACATATAAAGCTGCTGATGGCAAAGCTTATTATGCAAATCTTCTGGATGCACAAATTCAAGAACATGGTAAGCTTCAAAGAACAAAACAATCATAGAAATATAATTAAGAGAAGTATATGGAAAAGACCGGCAATCGCCGGTCTTTTTTATTGTAGTTTTCAAGTCAAAAAATGATAATTTAGTTAAGTTTAAGAGTTTTATTAACTCCTGCACCTGTTGCCTTGTATAAACCTATTGAATCAACAATACAACCTATTTTGCTTTGTACAACCATATTATCTATTGTTAATAAATTTTCTTGTCTTTGATTCAAATCAAGTTTTGAAATAACACCTTGTTCATACATTTTTTTAGACAAATTAAAATCTCTTGCCTCAAGGTTTTTGTTTTTAACATTTTGTTTATACTTATCATTATCATATTTATAAGCATAAAGAGCGTCATTAACTTCTTGTATAGAAACAAGGTTTGTATTTTGATAAGTTTTTAGCATTCTTTCATATTTGACTTTATTCATTCTCAAATTAGCCATTTTGGCGCCACCGGTAAAGAAGGTTTCAAAAATACTTCCACCAAATCCCCAAATGAAGTTAGGAAACATATTCCCTGAAGAATTAAGTACATTAAATAATGCTAAGCCACCAATATTAATGCTTGGTAAAAATTCCTTCTTTGCAACTCTTACATCAATACCTGCTTTTTGTAACATGATTTCTGATTTCAAGTAGTCAGGTCTTTGAGTAATAATTTCTGATGAAATTTCATTTGGTGCATCAAACTTATAAACAATGCTATCGTATGTCGAGCGTTTTAGTGAGGCACTGTTTGCAGGGCTTTCACCAATTAATACTGCAAGCTGGTTAAGCGCTTGGATTCTTGTTTTTTCTAAGTCTAATAAAGTTGCGTCACCCATAACAAGTGCTTTATTGGCTTTTACAACATCAGAGGTTGAAGTTACTCCTTCTCTGTTACTGATTACCATTGCGTTATAAATATCTTTTCTTAACTTGTTAATTTGTTTTTGGCTTTGTATTAATTTATCTAATTGGATAATGTTGAAATATGTTGTTCCAACAGCAGAAACTACAGTAATATATGCAGCCCTTTCATCTTGGATAGATGCTTCGTAAGTTTTCTTTGAAGATTTAGTTTTGTCGTGGTTCTTCAAGAAAATATCAGCTTCATAATTAACCATGATAGGGAAGAACATTGAACCGTTGCTGTCGTGTTGCGTACCACCATATCCGGGGATAAATCCTGCACCGACAGAAGGAAGCTCATTTGCCATCTGAGCTTTTACACTTTGATAATACTCATCAACACTTAATGATGCTGCTTGTAAATTGTAGTTGTGTTCAACTGCTTGTTGGATATATCCGTTCAAGTATTCATCATTAAAATTTTCCCACCAAGGTAGATTAACAAAATCATATTTATTTGTAATTTTTAATTTTGTCCATTTTGTTTTTTGTTGTTTTTCTGTTTTCACTTTCTGTACTTTTACAGTTTCTGAATTATCTTTCTGCACCCCCAAACGTAAAAACGCAAAGGCTGGTGCCGTATTAAGTGTTATAAAACTTGTTAGTAATAATCCTGCAATTAACTTCTTTTTCATAATTTTCTCCAAGTGCTTGCTTTTTTTTTAAGATGATGATAACATAAGTATGTTGCAAATGCAACATGTTATTTAAACAACATTATAAAGTGAAAAAAGATGAAAGAACAAACAAAGATACAAGGATATCAATTATTTACAGAGTCATTAACTTATGAGGTCAAGCTAACAGAAAAATATTCCAAAATGTTGGGGTTGCAACTGTTTGCAAAACTTGGCGCACCACTTTCACCTGAAGAATTTCTTGCACTAGATGTTGTGTCAGCTAACCCTGATATTTGTCAAAGAGATTTGGCTAAGTTAATTATCAAGGATAGAGCCAATACAGGCAGACTGTTAGAAGCTCTTGAGAAAAAGGGACTTATTGATAGAGTTGTTGATGTTAAAAATAACAGACTTGTCAAAAAAATCGTGATAACCGAGGAAGGTGAAGAAATTCTTCGCACATGGTTGAAAAAGATAATACCTATTTTTGATAGGGTGTTTGAAAAAATAACTAAAGAAGAAATAGAGCAAGTAAAAGATGTACTAAAACGCATGAGAGATGCGTTTCAAGATATAGTAGATATACAAATATAAAGATATAGAGGTAAAAATGGCAGAAAAGAAACATAAATTAAGTATCAAAAAACCTGTGATAATATTTGCACTTGTAATTGTTGCAATCGTGCTATTGTTTGTATTATTTGATTCAATGAAATACGAATCAACAGACGATGCTTATGTAGAAACAACAACAGTAAGTGTTGCACCTCGTGTTTCAGGACAAATAATTGAGGTTTATGTAAAAGATAACCAACAGGTTAAAAAGGGTGATGTAATCGCAAAGATTGACCCAAGAGATTACGAAGTAAGACTTGACCAAGCAGATGCTGCATATCAAAAAGAACTTTTGAATCAAGTTAATGCAAAAGCTAATTTAGATGCTGCAAATTCGGAACTTCAAAACGCAAAAACCGATGTTGACAGATATACTAATCTATACAAAGCAGGAGCAGTTTCCAAACAAACTCTTGATAATGCAGTTACAAGATACGATAGCTTGAATGCACAACGAGTAAGAGCTCACGAAGATGTATTATCACATGGTAAAAACGCTCAAAAAGTTGCAGATGCAAATATTAAAATGCTAAAGGCTCAAAAAGATGCAGCTGCCCTAAACCTTTCTTATACAACTATATATGCTCCACAAGACGGAACAGTTTCTTCAAGAAGGGTTGAAAAGGGTATGATGGTTGCTGCAGGTTCACCATTGTTCACACTTGTACCAAATGATGTATGGGTAGTAGCTAACTTTAAAGAAACCCAATTAAGAGGTATGAGACCAGGTATGCCTGTAGAAATCAAAGTTGATACATACCCTAATCACAAGTTTAAAGGTAAAATTGACAGTATTCAACGCAGTTCAGGTGCAAAATCAAGTTTATTTCCACCAGAAAACGCTGTTGGCTCTTTCGTAAAAATCGTACAAAGAGTGCCTGTTAAAATCGTCTTTGATGAAAAAATTGACCCGAACGAATACATAGTTGTTCCAGGCATGTCAGTTGTTCCAAAGATTAAAGTAAGATAAACAATCAACAGAAACCAAAAATCTAAATTATTGTATACAAAACTTACGACTAGGGCCACTCCAAGCTCTAGTTTTTTTTATGTTGTTTTGACAACTATGTTTGATATAAAATACCGAAATGAAAGAAGTTTTGCTTAAATATAAAAATCTATATTATATTGGTGGAATTGTTCGTGATATGGTTCTGGGCAAAGACTCTTTTGATATAGATATAACTTATGTTGGTAATGCTATTCAGTTTGCACAGACTTTAGAAGATATTGAGATAATAAAGATTAATGAGCCATTTGGTACTGTAAAAATCAAACAGAACGGTCAAGAAATTGACCTCGCATCAACTCGAAACGAAATCTATCCAAGAGCAGGACATTTGCCCGTTGTGACAGAAATAGGTTGTTCACTCAAAAAAGATGTACTAAGACGAGATTTTACTATCAATACTCTTGCGAAATCACTTTTAACAGGAGAGATAATTGATTATCTGGGTGGTTTAAAAGATATAGAAGCAAAAACTATTCGTGTACTCCATGACAATAGTTTTATAGATGACCCAACAAGAATAATTAGAGCATTAAAGTTTTCTGTAAGATTTGGCTTTGATTTAGACGAACATACAAGGGAATTGCAGACAAAATATTTACAGAATATAAATTATGATATGAGTTATAAGCGAGTGAAGAAAGAGCTTATCGAAACATTTAATTTGAACTCTCAAGAAGCTTTTGAAAGGTTCTTTGATGAAGGGATATATAAGTTATTGACGGATAATAAAGTTACAAGACCAAACTATAATATTCAGCAACTCATAGAACAATATCCTGTTAAAAATACTTGGCTTGTATATCTTGGTTGGTGTGATTTGAGCAAACTTCCACTAACTAAACAAGAATCAAAGATTATTGAAGATTATAACAGGCTGAAAACCTTGAATCTTGAAGATGATTATAAACTATATAAAGAGTTCAATGCGTCCGAAAAAGAGAGTATCCTTTTATATGCAATAATGGTTGATGACAAAAAAGTTTTCCATTATTTTAAAAACCTTGCTGATATCAAATTAACCATCGCAGGCAAGGATTTGCAAGATATGGGTATCAAGCCTTCAAAACAGTATTCTGAATGTTTTGAATATGTCCTGAAACAAAAAATCAAGAATCCACAAACAGATGAAAAACAAACTGCGTTAGAATTCTTTAGGCAACAGTTCTGATTTTGTTTTGTTGATTAGGTTGCATTTGTACTTGTTGTGCTTTTTTAGGTTGTGTAGTTGTTGCTTGTGCTTGATAATCATGTGTTCCGGGGAACGCATCTACACCTGTCATTTTCTTTGTAATCCAGTATTGGATATCAGGAATTAATCTTGATAAGAATAGTGCAGCTACAGAGAAACCTGCTACGAAGTTTACACCGTTATAGACCATATTTTTAGTTTTCATCTTTTTGAGCAGTTTTAAATCTACTTTGTTGCCGTTTTTCTTAGCAGCTTTACATATATCATCAACATAATCCTTCATTCTTCCGTTAAGTTTTTCAAGTTTTTTATAAGAAACGAATTTGTTAGGGTTAGAAGATGCACCGTCTGTGTATAATTCGTGTGCCGATTTTAGGAGTTCAGGGTTGTTAAGTTCTCCACCTTGATAAACTCCTCTGACTTGAGCTCTTGTTAAAACACTTTTGCCTTGTTGTTGAGGTTGAACGGTTGACATTTTAGCTGCACGAGCTTGGATTTCAGGGTTGGTTTCAACTTCGTTGAATCTGTCAAGCGTGATAGCTTCGCCTTTTTCTCCAAAGAATTTGTTTAAATCCATTGTTGATGTTGCTGTTTCATTTCCGTAAACATGTTGTTTGAATTCCTCAATAGACATTGTTGCATTATGGTCTTTGTCAAACATGCCGGCTAAACGATTATGTAAAACATTTGCTGTCGTAGGGTCAAGTCTTTCCCAACGACCTGATTCAAGTTTGTTCAAACCTGCTCTTACATGGTCTTGAGCAAACATGTAGAAGTAGATTGAACCACCATCACGCACTACAATTTCTACTTTTTCTTCTTTTTTACGAGCATTGTAGGTTCTTCCACCAAGCACACCCAAATCTGTTGATAACAGTTGACCCATATTGGTGTTTTCCATAAAGTTGGTGAAAGTATTTAGTCCACCTTTGAACGCTGGTTGACCTTGTGGGGTAGTTGGATTTTGTGTAATTTTTGTTTTGAAAGCGTTAAATCTTGATTTGTTTTGTGTACCATCTTGCACCACTAAACGATAATGAGGTACAATATGGTTTTTATCTTGTTTTTTGAATGAATTTGTAATCTTGTGGTTTAAAGGTGGCACAACAAAACCTATGATATAGTTTGCAGCGAGGACACTGGCTGCAACCTTACCGAATTTTATCATAGAAAGTGCATGCTTAGAGAAGTTTTTAGGATTGAACAATTTGTTATTAACAAAGTTGTTGAAAGGTTTTCTAACAGCGTCTTGACCGACATCGAATGCAGAATCAAGTCGTTTTTTGTCTGCACCTTTTGCGACATTAAGAAGTTTAGCTATAGCTTTGTTCCCCAGATAGTTGAAGCCTTTTACGCCACCAAGCCATACAAGAGAACCACTAGTTTCTTCTATTGCACGTTCTCTGGCTTCTTCTACGCCACCTCTTTTATATGCTTTGGCAGTACGGCCGGTTACAACAAAACCCTCTAGCCCTATAATAGGTGCAAGAGCATCTTGCTTTGTAGCCATTGTTATACCTTTTCCAAGTAAATTGCCTAGACCTGCTGTCACAATAAATCCCTATTTTCTACACTTTCATGATAAATAAGTCATGAACATAATCATATTTGCCAATTTTAACAAAAATGTTACAAAATTAGAACCGAAATGTTACAATTAATAGTATTTTTTACACTAAACCTTCTTTTAAGGCTTTGACTGCAGCTTGTGTTCTATCGTCAACTACGAGTTTTTGGATAATGTTGCAAACATGTGCTTTTGCTGTATGTTCGCTTATTGTGAGAGTTTTGGCGATTTCGCTGTTGGTTTGACCGTCAACAACAAGTTTAAGTACTTCATATTCTCTTTGGGTAAGGTTGGAATGAGTTTCTCTGAAACTTGCTCTTGAGAGTTGGCGAGGTGGGATTACACCACAGTTTTTGTCTTTGATAAACGGCACAACTTGAGGGTCTATCCACATAGCACCGTTTTTTATGGTTTTTAGAATCATCATAAGCTGTTCGGTGTTTATATCTTTCATAATATATCCGAACGCACCTGCAGATAACGAACTAAAAATTTCATCTTCTGAAACATGTGAGGTGAGCATGACAATTTTTGTGTTTGGAATATTCAATTCCATAATTTTTTTGGTTGCGTCCATGCCGGACATATCAGGCAATCCGATATCCATAAGTACAATATCAGGTTTAAGGAGTTTAGCTTTTTCAATGGCTTCAGTTCCGTTTTGAGCTTCTGCAATTATTTCTAATTCGGGATAATCTTCAAATAACGATTTTATCCCTATTCGCATCAATTTTTGGTCATCAACAAGTAGAATTCGTATAGTCATAATTATCCTCCACAATAATTTTATTGTGGGCAAAAGCATTTTATATCGTCTGAGTCTTATCTTTGAAAGACAATATTATAAATGTATGTTTTTGAATTCTTATATATACAAGCATTACAATAAAAAATGGGACTTAAACTGTCCCATTTTTTACTTATTATTTGTTTAAATGTTTAACCACCTATGATGTCAGAAAGTTTGTTAAACATCTTGTCTGTAATCTCTTGAATATATTCTTGAGTAACCATACCGTTGATTATGCAGTCTGCAATCTGATAAGTTGGTCTGATATATTGTTGAGCTGTTTTGTTTACATCTTTGAACTGTAAATCGGCAGCTTCACCTGTTTTTCCTCTTGAGATAGCTCGTTTGTACCACCTTTCTTTGATTACATTTAGTGGAGTGAATACATAAACTTTTACATCCATTATGTCACGCACTTCTTCGTTCAGTACATACAAGCCTTCTGTCAAAATAACTTTTGCAGGAGTTTTTACATCTCCGTCAGGGTGAGATTCACAAGTTTTGAAGTCATAACGAGGAGAGACGACTGTTTGTCCTTGTTTCAAGCCCATAAGATGTTCTCTCATAAGAGCCAAATTGATAACATCAGGAGTATCAAAACTGAAACCTGATTTGAACAATTCTTCATAACTTCCTGCTTGTTGAAGTTCTTTTGATGTGTCTTTGTAATAATCATCACATCTGATAACGGTATAGATACCTTCTTTTTTATCTTTTACTACTGCTTGAATAGTATTATCAACAAAAACTGTTTTTCCTGATGCACTTTCGCCTGTTATACCGATAAGAAAAGTCTTTTTCTTTTCTTGAACGACTTTGCGTGCAATATTCATAATAAAATTGTCTTTAACCTTCAAGAATAAAGGTTGTTTTTCTTTTTTATCTTCTTCCAAGATTTCTTTAAAGCCCTCAACTATATTGGATATAAGTTCCATATCCAAACGGCTTGAGTAAAAATTGTAATTAGTTAAATCTAATGTTCCCATCATAATCTACACCATTGTTCCTATACATTAGTAACATTTTACTTTAAAACAGAAAATTTTTCTGAATTTGTTATGTTTTGTTAAATTTTGTTTGAAAACCTTGTTTTAAAAGGTGTTCAACAGTTTTTTGAATTGTTGGTAATACTTTTGTCAGATAGGGTTTCTACCACTATTTGCAATAAGTCATGGGAATTTTAAATTTTGCTATTTGTAGGCAAAAAATTTTACTTAATGTTACATTGTTTAACAAAAAAGGCAATTTTTAAGAAGGAAAAAACTTTATATAAATGTAAGGTTAATTTTGAAAGGTTAGTTTATGCAAGGTATTCCATCATATTATGGCGCAGATGATTTGTTAATAAACGCTTTGTATGACGAAGGTGCAAACATTTGTGGACAACCAGCTATGCCCAAAACTCCTGAATATCCTTCAGACTCTTTCGAACCATCTAACAAAAAAAGCAGTACCGTTAAAAAAGGTCTTGCAATAGGTGGTGTTTTAACTGCTGTCGGTTCTCTCGGTTATGGAATATTTAAACTCGTTAAACATATCAAGAAACCGTAAAAAGATTTAGAATTAAAATTCAAGTGTTAGTGTGTTTTTTAGCTACAGGTGACTGTAGCTTTTGTATTATATAGAAGTTATTAAGAGCTAAGTTATTAAGTGAATAAGTGTTCTTATGATTCAGAGCCGTTAGGCTAAAGAAGCTCTTTTAAAAAGTGAAAAAGAGTTAAGTAACTAAGTTATTAAGAAATAAATAAAATACCGGTTTCTCTATACAAAATCCCATTTAAACGATTTTAGAATGGGTATTGTTAACCATTCGGATTGCAGCTTGAGTGTTTAAGAAGTTCAAGGTTGCCATTAGATTTGTTCGTCTGCCACCGTATTGGTTTCTTGCTGCAGTCATGGTTTCATCACGCATTGAGTTTGTGTATCTTGAATTATCAACACTTTGGATATTGTGTTTCAGTTGTGGAATATTTTGTTGTGTTGTAGTTTCTTGTGGGGCAGAGGTTTGTTGAGTTGATTCTGTTTTGATATTTTGGGTCAAATCGCCAAACGGTTTTATTCTGCTGTTCCCGATAGATTCTCTGGCAGATGTCATGACATCATTTTGTATGGCTTGTGCCATGCCTTCTTCTCTTTCTGTTGCAAGAGCTGATGACTTTTCTTTTGCCCTATTAAATATCATTTCTTTTACTGAAGCAACTTCTGACATATCAATGCTCGGTCTTGCTCCTGTAAGGCCATAATTATTCATTTTCCTCTTTTATCCTATTCTAAGATATACCATGCCTGCATAATGGCATGATACATATAGTATTATAGTGTCTATATATTTATAAAGTCACAAAAGCATAAAAAATTTACATATTTGTATATCAATATTATATATTTGTTACATAAGTACATATTAGATTTCTACCTCGTCATTCAAAAGGCGAAACAATTACGCCTCGCATTAAACGGCAACGCTCCAAATCAAAT
>ULNN01014518.1_pt1 | contig 17779 bp, 18 predicted proteins | sample 1951931 | NCBI WGS metagenome assembly ULNN01 (sample SAMEA4835578, study PRJEB28245) | human gut metagenome | biome: gut microbiome; material: fecal sample | place: Denmark | collected 2008
ATAGCACTTCTGGCTGTTACATTACCACTAGCTTCACAATTGGTTATTATAACATTAAAAAGAGCGCCTCCGATAAATCCACCAGCACAAGTGTCACATCCATGTGCTGAAGCTTCACAAGCTGTACCATGGACATCTGCACTTGTAATGCAATTCCGAATTTGAAGTTGAGACGTGTTATTTGCAATACCAATTAACCCACCAACATTACCTTTCCCTGTTGCTTTTCCTGAACTAGAACAATTAGTAATTGTTCCAGTTCCCAATTCTCCAATTAAAACTCCAACATTCGTACCTGCTGAAGTTACAGTTGCATTTGCCGAACAATTATTTATTTTTACATTAGAACCCCTAACATAAGCGGCTAAAGCACCAGCATTGTAAGCCCTTTCATTAGCTACTGTAACACTACCTGTTACCGTAACATTCTCTACTGTGGAATTTGAACTAATGTATTGAGAAACCAAAGCAAGTGAAATACTTGTTTCACCTTGAACAGAAAGATTTTTAATAGTTCCACCTGACAAATCCCAGAACAGAGCTCTATCTAGGTTTGATATGGAATATCCATTACCTTCAAATGTCCCAGAGAAAGAATTTGAACTCCAAGTTGTATTTTTCAAATCTATATCTGCCATAAGGATATATTTACCACTTGATGAAATTTTCTTTAAATCATCAGCAGTTTTTATTACAGTATAACCTTGAGCTTTTGCATCATCTTCTGAAATTCTGTTTACATTACCAATAAAACCATTAGCTTTTAACACCTTGATACCATTGTATTCTGTACTATCAAGAATTCTATCAACTTCTTTTTGTCTTGCACTAATTTCTGCTTGAATTGCATCTATTGACTCTTTGCCATAAGTACCATTTGCAGCTTGTTCCGTCAAATCTCTGATTCTTTGTAAATGAGTTTGAACAAGCTCAAGAGAATTACTAGCAGTTTCCAAAAACGATGTTCCCATTTCTGCATTCTTTTTTACTACACCATAAGAAGATAATTTTATTTTCATGCCTTGAGCAACACCATAACCTGCAGCATCATCTTTTGCTGAATTGATTTTATATCCCGTTGTCAAACGTTGTATTGACCGATTTAGAGCTATTGTCGATTTCTTTAATGACAACTGTACCATCATACTGGCAATATTGGTGTTAATCGTAAATTGCATTACTCTCCGATACTTTCGAATGATTAGTAACACTTTTGGGAAGCTATTCTGTTAGTGGGTAAACCTAAAATAGCCGTCTTATCTTACAATGCTTCCTGCTTTATAAACAACCACGAATGTATTTCCCCTTTAAATATCCGTGATATAACTCCTATATCTACATTATAACTTATGTTCTAGGGGCTGTCAACTGGTGTAAGAGCTATACAAAAAGAAAATTAAATAAATTTTGCAGTCTTAGAAATCTTGCATTTTTTGAGTTCTTTTAGAGTTCCTGCAAAAATTATTTCCCCTCCGGCTTCACCGCCTTCAGGTCCCATATCTATGATATAATCTGCGTTTCTTATTACATCTAAATCGTGTTCAATTACAATGACGGTTGCACCGTTTTCTATCAAGGTTGCAAATACCTTCAATAAGGTTTCAACATCTTTTGGGTGTAAACCGATAGTCGGTTCATCAAACACAAAAACAGAATCTGTTTGTATTTTTCGCATTTCGCTTGCGAGTTTCAGTCTTTGGGCTTCCCCTCCCGAAAGACTTGGTGTAGCTTCGCCAAGCGTCAGATATCCCAAGCCAAGCTCTTGTAATATTTCAAGTCTTTGGTGTACAAGTTTTATCTTCTGACAGACTTCTAACGCTTTTGTGACATTCATTTCCATTATCTCAGGCAGAGAATAACCGTTATATTTTATTTTTTCGGCAATTTTTGCATATCTTGCCCCACCACATTCAGGACAAGGGATTTCTACATCAGGCAAAAACTGAACATCTAAGTTTATCACGCCTGTTCCGTCACATGTTGAACAACGCAGTTTGCCTGTATTATACGAAAAATCACCTGCTTTATATTCAAACCCTTCTGCCTTAGAAATTTTTGCAAAAGTTTTTCTCAGTTCATCGTGAATATTTGCATAAGTCGCAACAGTTGAACGGACATTAATTCCTATTGGAGTTGCATCAATCAATTTAACCTGTTTGATACCCTCTGCTTCAATATTGAGGATATGTTCAGGTAGTTTTTTATTAGATGTGATTGCCTCAAGTGCAGGAACAAGGCTCTCTAAAACCATTGTTGTTTTGCCTGAACCAGATACCCCTGTAATTACGGTTAATCGTCCTTTTGGAATATCTACTTTTAGAGGCTTTACGGTATGGATTTTATCTGTTTCTAACAAAATTTTACCGTTTTCAAACATTTCTTGGCTTTGAATTTTGTTTTTAACTTTGATGATTTCTTTGTTAGATAGATATTTCCCGATTATTGAATTCTTATCGGCTTCAATTTTTGCAACTGTGCCTTCTACAATAACATTTCCACCTTCTAAACCTGCTTTAGGACCCATTTCTATAATCCAGTCTGATGTTGACAATATTTGTGTATCGTGGTCAACCAAAATTACAGAATTCCCGTCATCAATCAGGCTTTTTATAACCCCTTTCAAACCTATAATATTTGAGGGGTGAAGCCCGATAGAGGGTTCATCAAGTACATATAAAACTCCTGTTGTTCTGTTTCTGACGGCTCTTGCCAGTTGCATACGCTGGCGCTCACCCGTAGAGAGTGTGGTTGTAGCTCTATCTAAGCTCAAATAGCTTAATCCTAAATCAACCAAACGTTTTGCAATATCAAAAAACGAGTCACATATACTGTTTGCCATTGGTAACATTGGTTTTGGAAGTGTTTCAGGAACTCCTTTAACCCAAGTAATGATTTCAGAAAGTGACATTTTGCAGGCTTCATCAAGCGAGATTCCTCTTAGCTTTGGTTCTCTTGCTCGTTTTGAAAGTCTGCTGCCATGGCAATCAGGGCAAATATCCTGTTTTAAGAATTTCTCAACCCGTTTCATACTCTTTTCATCTTTAACTTTAGATAGAGCATTTTCAACGGTATAAACTGCATTATAGTAAGTGAAATCCAGTTCTCCGGCTTGGTTTGTGTTTTTTGCTTTATAAAAAATATGTTTCTTTTCTGCAGGGCCATGGAAAACAATATCTTTTTCTTTGTCTGACAAATCCTTAAACGGAATGTTTGTTCTTACTCCCATTTCTCGACAGACATCTGTCATCAAAGACCACATCAAAGTTCCCCAAGGAGCTACAGCACCTTCATCAATCGTTAAATTCTCGTCAGGAACAAGAGTTGATTCATCTACTGTTCTGACAATACCTGTGCCACTACAGGTCGGGCAAGCTCCCTGACTGTTAAAAGCTAATTCTTCTGCTGATGGTGCAAAAAAATGTTCTCCACAAACAGGACAAATGAGTTCTTTGCCACTTGCTACATCTAAGGTTGGTTCTAAATAATGACCATTCGGACAACAGTGATGAGCAAGTCTTGAGAACATCAGTCTAAGGCTGTTCAAAAGCTCTGTACCTGTGCCAAATGTGCTTCTAATACCCGAAATTGTTGGACGCTGATGTAATGCCAGAGCTGCCGGAACATACAAAACTTCATCAACAAGAGCCTTTTCAGATTGTGTCATACGGCGTCTTGTATATGTTGAAAGAGCTTCTAAATATCTTCTTGAGCCTTCTGCGTATAAAACTCCCAAAGCTAAAGAGGATTTGCCTGAACCTGACACGCCTGCAATTCCGACAATTTTATTCAGTGGAATATCAACATCAATATTTTTAAGGTTGTGGACACGAGCTCCACGAACTTTTATTTTATCAACCATAAACTCTAACCTGTTTTAGAATATTCTTACATATCCTTTTTTAATTTCTTCCTGAAAATAATCAGGCAATTTATCAAATTCATTAATATCAATTATAAACGGAATATTGCTATCACTAAGTAATGATTTCAATTCATACAAATGTTTATTAGCTTCATTAAAACTTTTTACCGTCAAATCCAAGTCACTGCCTGAATGGCAATCTCCTGTTAATCTACTGCCGTAAGCCCAAATTTCAGCTTTGGGGCAGTATCGGTTGAAGATATCTTTCAATTCTTGCAAATACTCATCTTTTAAACTAAGCATTGTCTATAACTTTCTTTAAGTGTTTTATTTGCTTACATTCTAACACAAATAACCATTTCATGCCTATATCTACAGGGTATTTGATATTATGTTATCTCTCAATTAAGATTTGTGCTATAATCTCGGTATGACAAAACAAGAAGATTTTATTTCAACAGTATCACACGAACTTAGAACACCTTTAACAAGCATTAGAGGCTTTGCGCAAACAATGCTTGCTTCTTGGGACAGGCTTGATGATGAAAGCAAAAAGAAATTTATAGGAATTATTGAGCAACAGTCAAATCGTTTAATAAATCTTGTTGAAAATATTTTATCTGTTACAAAAATTCCACAAGAAGCTGTAATATTAAAAAATATAAGTGTAAATTCTTCAATACAACCTGTGATTCAAATTGTTCACCAACAATATAAAAATCATAATTTTATACAAGAGTTTGATAAATCAAATCCTACAATATCTGTTGATTTAGAAAAATTCCAGCAAATAATGATTAATCTGATAGAGAATGCTGCAAAATATTCTGATGAAGGTACAGATGTAAAAATAATAACAATTCATTCAAATAACAAGGTTATTATAAAAGTACAAGACGAAGGTATTGGAATAAAAGAAGAAGATAAAGAAAAAATTTTTGAGAAATTCTCTCGTATTGATAACCCACTGACTCGTAAAATCCAAGGTAGTGGATTAGGATTGTATATTACAAAAACACTTGTTGAAAAAATGCGAGGTAATATTTCAGTCAAGAATTTAGAAAAAGGTGTGGAATTTGAGGTTCAATTCCCTGCTTACAATATTGAGGATCATGTAAAATGCTCTGTAACTCAATAATTATAGATAAAAGAAAAGAACTTTCTACCAAGTATAAAAAGGCGTTAGAGTCTGCAAATTCTTCCGTTATAATTGTGAACAATTTGAGGGACGCTTTCAAGTTTATACAAGAGAATGAGCCTGATTTGATAATAATTTCAGATAGTATTTCAGAACCACTAGAAGATTTCTGTAATAAAATCAGAGTTCTTACCTACAATATGCGTCCGATTATTGTTGCTCTTTCAAAATCTGCAGATATAAATGACAGGATTAAAGTGTTAGAAAGTGGTGCAGATGATTTTATCAGTGAGCCTGTTAATATTGAAGAATTTAAAATCAGAATAAAAGCACACTTGCGCAGAGAAATTGAATCAAATTTGGATAATAAAACCCTTTTACCTAACAAAAAATATTCACTTAGAGCTTTGAAACGAGTTATTTCAAAGAAATCTGACTGGGCATCATTGTTTATAAGTATTGATAATTTCAGACCATACAAAGAAATCTATACAGAGCTTGCTGCCGATAGAGTGGTTCAAGCGTTTATTGCTATTATGAAATCAACATTAACCGAAAATGATTTCTTGAGCCAAATCTCAGATAATGAATTCTTGATTATTACTCACCCTTCATCTGCAGAAAAAATTGCATCATTCTTGAGCTTTGCATTTGATACAATAGCACCAAAATTCTATTCAAATGAGGACTTCAAACGTGGTTATATGCTTTTGCAAGGTGATGAATATGCAGGAATTAGAGTACAATTTTTATCAATTTCTATCGGTGTTGTATTGAGTGAATTTGACACATATAATGATGCCGAAAAGTTGTTATCAAAGTTATATCAAGTGAAATCGCTTGCTAAATTACCTTACAAGTCAAATTATATAGTAGATAGACCCAAAATTGCAGGTGAAAATTCTATTAACAACGATAAATTTAATAATAAAATCGCTGTTTTTGAAAAAGATTCGGCTTTAGAGCTTTTACTTCGTACAACTCTAGAATTACAAGGGTATGATGTAATCTCAACATTAGAAGAAGCTGAGCTTTGCCACCCTTCAATTATTCTATTAGATGCAGGTGATGACAAGCAAGGTTTAGAACTCTGTTCTCGTCTGAGAACCAGCAGAGAATTTGCTAACGCAAAAATAATCGCAACCTCTGTTTATCACGACAAAACATTGGTTCTTGATTCTGGCGCCGATTTATATATTCCGAAGCCTTACGAAATTGCGACTATTATCAAGTGGATTGAATATTTTGTTAATCAAATAAAATACTAATCTAGCAAAGAATCAAGAGTAGAGGCATTGTTGTCAGCTTTAGCAGTATTAATATACTTGTTTCTTCTCATATAAGTTCTAAGCGCCTCTCTAATTAATTCACTGCGTGTTCTATGTTCTTCTTCTGCTAACGAATCTATTGTATTTAAAAAATCAGGAGATAATGATACTAAAACTCTTGCCATAAATTTATCCTTAAATCCACATAAAACCACCAATGTCTTTTGGTGGTTTTATGTAGTATATCTATAACTAAAACTTAGCTTTCAATTTGTTGAGCTAATTCAAATGTTTTGTGAGTAAGTTGCATTGTTTCATGATTCAAAATACCTCTGTTTAATTGAGTAAATGAAGCATTTTTAGAATTAAATTTTTTCTTCAAAAATTCATAAGCAACTTTTGGATCACATTTATTACCACAAGTAAACAAATCAACTGCGGCATAGCCCAATTCTGGCCATGTGTGTACTGATAAATGACTTTCAGCAATGATAACAACTCCACTAACACCAAATGGTGAGAACATGTGGAAACATTTCTGAACAACAGTTGCTCCACATTCAATTGCCGCATCTACCATATTATTTTCAATTCTATCTTTATTATTTAAAATATTAGGGTCGCAGTCATAAAACTCTGCTAAAACATGTCTTCCCAAGTGTTCGTCTGTTGTGTTAAAATTATTAGTTATTTCCAATTCATTGGACTCCTTTCGTATATCTATCAACAATTATTATTGTATAATAAACATCAAAAAAAAATAAATTTGCTAACCTTTTTAATTAAGATTTGTGTAATATTTTAATTATTCTTTGTGAGATATTAAAAAATGTTCTAATTCTTGCTTGTGTTCAATTCCGAATGAGCATTTTCTACGGTCGAAACAGGGTCAAGTTCTATTTCTTCAATATCTTTTGTTGTGAAATAAATAAGATACTCAATATTACCTGCAGGTCCCTTTATAGAAGAATGAGTTAATCCTGCGATTTTGTAATCAAGAGAATGAACGCACTCTACAACCTTATTGATTACCATTATATGCGTTTGTGGATTCCTTACAACTCCTCCCTTTTCTATATACTCCTTACCTGCTTCAAATTGTGGTTTAATTAGACATATCATTTCATGAAACTTAGGGTTTAAAAGTGTTTTTAGGTTTGGCAAAACTCTTTCTAAAGAAATAAATGACAAATCAGAAACTAACAAATCTGCCCATTCCTCATTGTTTTCATAGATAGAATCAGGTGTACATATTTTCAAATTAGTTTTTTCTATAGTTTTAACCCTATCATCATTTCTGATTTTCCATGCTAACTGTCCATATCCGACATCTACGGCATAAACAAATTTAGCACCTCGTTGCAATAAACAGTCAGAAAATCCTCCGGTAGAAGCTCCTGCATCAAAACATATTCTGTCTTTAGGAGAAAAGTTAAAAGCATCAATAGCTTTTTGTAGTTTAAATCCACCTCTTGAAACATAAGGCATAGTCTTTATTACAAAATCATATTCTTTGCTTGGGTCTAGTTGGTATCCCGCCTTGGTTATTTTCTCATCACCGATTCGCACATCACCGGCGATAATCGCAGCAGATGCCTTACTTTTGTTTTCAAAATAACCTAAATCTACAAGTATTTTATCTAATCTTTCTTTTTTCAAATCCCGAATACCTTTTCTGCATTTTGTGATGTAACTTGCATTATATTTTCTATAGACTCATTTCTTAGTTTTGCAACTTCCTCTGCTACATACCTGACATAAGCAGGTTGATTTGTTTTGCCTCTATAAGGAACAGGTGTCAGATATGGTGAATCCGTTTCCAACATAAGCCTTTCTAGTGGAACTTCTACTGCTACATCTTTCATTTTTTTAGCGTTTTTAAAAGTTACAACCCCACCTATTGCAATATACCAGCCATATTTCACACATTCCTTCATCATCTCAACACTGCCTGAAAAACAGTGAAATAATACATCAGACCCTTTATTATATTCTTTTAATATATCAATAGAATCCTTGTGAGCTTCTCTATCATGGACAACTATCGGTAAATTTAATTCATTAGCTAAAGTGATTTGTTTTTTGAACATTTCTTTTTGTTCTTCAATAAACGACTTGTCCCAATAATAATCAAGTCCGACTTCACCTATTGCAACAACCTTGGAATGTTTTGCGAGTTGTCTTATTTTATCAGCAATCTCGTCAGTCCATGTTTTAGCTTCAGATGGAAAAATTCCTAACTGGCAGAAAATATTTTCATGATTTTCTGCAATCTTTATGACTTTATCAAAATATTTTTCTTCTACAGATGGGATAATAATTTTTCTGACATTATTATCATGGGCATTTTTTATTGTAGAGTCTATGTCCTCTGCCATATCCAAATGAGCGTGTGTATCTATTAAGTAAGTCATTTTATTCTTGAACCAACCTTGCAGGGAAATGATTTCTTTTTAGTTCATTTGCCAAGCCCATAGCCTTTGCTTGGTCTGTATAAGAGCCGACTTGAATTGTATAAGCACCACTGCTTGAAGTTTTTACAAATGATGTTACACCCAAGTTTGCATCTTGAATAATGTTTTGAGCAACTCTTGCCTGTTCAAGTGTGCTGTATGAACCTATATACACTTTGTAAACAGTAGCTTTTTGTGTTGCTCGTTGAGAAACTCCTGTAGGGTGTTTTATTGTACTGCCTTCCGAATATGATGACTGTGTGCTTGAAAAACCGTTATTGCTACCGTATGGATTTGAATAATCTTGTCCACCAAAGGTTCTTGTTTGAACTTCACCTTCTGAAGAATTGCTTGTTGCTTCTTCTTTAGGTTGGATAACATTTGGCGCTTTGTTTGACGGTAGTTTATCAGTATCTTCCATTTGAATAAACTTTAGACGGCTATCAATTAAATGCTTGACGCCCAAGCCTGATTCTTTGATATCGCCTTCATCATTTTCTCCTATTGCAGTATCAACACTAGAAAATAAATGCACTGCTATTACGACAAAAAGAATCAGCATCATAAAGAATGCGCCAAAGAATAGTTTTATATAGCTTGGTTTTTCTTCTTCTTGTTTGTTATATTTTTTGTAATATTGATTCCCCATGTTTAAACTCCTCGGACTTTTGTGCTTGCAAGTTCAATATCTTTAAGTTCTTCTGCATAGGCAGTCATAACTTCTTGAGCAAAAGCTCTAATATCTGTAATCCCAAGTTCACTGGTCAAGCCTGCAGCTTTTACCGGTGCGCCTTCTGATTCTATATTCAAGCCTGTATGAATAAGTATTGATGTAGTAGATTTTGTTGCAATAGATACTGATAATTTTCTACCACTTATCATCAAATCATCACCATTTCTAACAACAAAAACTCCTCTTTTTTCTAACAATTCCTTGATTATACATATTAATAGGCGTTGTCTAAAAACACCTTCTACCAAATTTATATTAAACTGTTCAGTGATAAAACTGAGCATATATTTGCTATAAATCGGTTCATTGTTTATGACATCTTCAATATCAACCATTTCTGTCAATTTAACTTCACATTCCCCGATAAATGCAACGATAGCATCTCCCTGTATTTTAAAATTTTTGTATATCCAGTGAGGTTGAAGTTGTGAACCTATATATTTAATTTCTTCTTCAATTAGTTTAGTTTGCATTTTCAAATAAAACCTTTATATATTTTGTATCCCCGTTAAACTCTAAAGCTTCTCTCAAGTGTTTGCAAGATTCGCACTTGCCACAATTTGTTTTGCTGTCATTATAACAACTTCTTGTTAATTCCAATGGCATATTCTTATCAAGAGCTAGTTTTACTATATCATTTTTGTTCATGCTTATCAATGGCGCAACTACTTTAGGGTTGCACAATGTAGAATGTTCAAAGCAAGAGGTTATAATCTCTGTGAATTTTCTTGAATTGTCAGGAAATGTTACGGCTTCCTCTTTGTTAGCGCCGAATATAATATGTGTGAAGTTATAAGTATCTGCATAACAAGCTGCAATATTTAGGAACAATCCGTTTCTGTTAGGTACCCATACTGCTTTTGCGCTGTATTCCGTATATAATTCGTTTTCTGGAATATCTTTATTATCCACTAATGCAGTTTTGGTAATAGCTTGTAAAAAAGGAAGTTCAATAACTTCATGTTTAATTCCATAGTATTCTGCAAGTTTTTTAGATGCCTCAATTTCCTGTTTGGCCGATTTTTGTCCGTAATCAAATGTCAAAGCCAGTTCAATATGATATTCATCTTTTACTGCACCTAAACAAACAAGAGAATCCAAACCTCCTGATAATAAGATTATTGACTTTCTTTTACTCATCGTTAGCCTCGTATTCGTTTAACAAATCTTGTGCTTCTTCTTTTAAATAATCAGAATATTCGTTGGACAAAAGCACTTCATCAATTATATCTTTACCTTCAAGGTTATACATTGCAATCAAAGCATTTTTTTGAACTTCTTTGTCCTCATCTTTCAAACAACTTCTAATAAGTTCAGGAGCTTCGTCAGAATCAGAATTCATAATCGCTTCTATTGCATTGATTCTGACCATAGGTGAAGAATCCAGCAAAGATTTCTTCAAGGCTTTTAAAACTTTTCTATTATCAAGGTTAAGTTTACCCAAAGCCTCAATTACTCGTTCTTTTAAGAAAGAAAACTTGTCTAAAAATCCTTGTTTAGCTTCCAGAATTGATACCAAAGGGTCAATAGCTCTCATATCACCAATCGCACCAAGAGCAGACGCTGCAGATTCTTTCAAATAAACTGATTTTTCTTCTTCGTCTTGAACCAAATCAATTAATGGTGCAACAGCATATTTATCACCGATTTTACCGAGAGCATCAGCACAAGCCAAGCGCACTTTGTAATGCTCATTTTTGTTATTCAAGCAATATAGCAAAGCTCCTACGACAGAAGTGTCTTTGTGATTTGATATAGCTTTGGCACATAATACACGAAGGTTAATCAAATCATCAATTTCCATGTGTTCATCAATATTATTTTTAGTCAACAATAAATCAACTAACGGACCAAGTGTAGATGAATCTCTGAATTTGTCAGCACAAGTAATTACATTCATTAAAATCTTAGGGTCTTTGACTGTAACTAAAAGCTGGTTGTAGATTTGTATCAATTCATAAAAGTTATATTTGTTTTCAAGATTCATAATATTCTGTATGACAATATCACGATCTTTATCTGAATCAACACCGCACTCTGAAATTATTAAATCCACATCAATAAATTTTTTATTGTCCACACCCTTAGAATACTATAAAACAGTGATTTAATCAATAAAAAGGGCTGAATTTATACAGAATTCAGCCCTTTTGTTAATATGTTTTAACAAACTAAACTAATGCTTTTGATTCTTCAACTAATTTGATTAATGTGCTGGCAATAGTTTCTTGTTCTTCTCTTGTTAATTCTGGGAACATAGGTAATGACATTACGATTTCTGTGTCTTTTTCAGTATTTGGTAATGTACCTTTACCTAAGCCAAGATATTCATGAACTTTTTGCATATGCAAAGGAATTGGGTAATACAACATTGTACCAATACCTGCTTCATGCATTTTGTCAAAGATTTCATCTCTGTTAGGAACTTTAACTGTATATTGGTGATAAATACAATATGTATCGTCAAGTTCTTTTGGAGTAACGATATCTTCACAGTTTGCGAATAATTCGTTGTAGATATGAGCTCTTTCTCTACGTTTTTTGTTCCAAGAATCCAAATGAGGAAGTTTTACTCTTAATACTGCTGCTTGAATTTCATCAAGTCTTGAGTTTACACCGATTTCGTCGTGGTGATATCTAACAGCTCCACCATGGTTTCTTAGAGCAATAATTCTATCTTTTAAGTGTTCTGCACTTGTAGTGATAAGACCACCGTCACCCATACCACCAAGGTTTTTAGTAGGGTAGAAGCTGAAGCAACCGATATCACCTATTGAACCAACTTTTCTGCCTTTGTATTCAGCACCCATAGCTTGGCAAGCATCTTCAATTACATACAAGTCGTGACGTTTTGCGATATCCATAATAGCGTCCATATCACAAGGTTGACCGTATAAATGAACAGGAATGATAGCCTTTGTTTTAGGTGTGATAGCAGCTTCAATTTTTGCAGGGTCGATATTGAATGTATCAGGGTCAATATCAGCAAAAACAGGAGTTGCACCAACGATACCTATAGCTTCTGTTGTAGCAACAAAAGTGAATGCTGTAGTAATAACTTCATCACCTTTTCCTATATCCAAAGCTCTTAGCGCTAAGTGTAGTGCATCAGTACCTGAGTTTAGCCCGATTGCATATTTAGCACCGGTATATTCTGCTAATTCTTTTTCTAATGATTTTGTATTGTTGCCTAAAATGTAAGCACCAGAACGAAGAACTTCGCATACTGCTTTTTCAATATCGGCACCAATTTCTTTGTATTGACGTTTTGAATCAAAAATAGGTATCATATTCAATTTCCCTTTCTATTGTAACCTTACTATACTAGTTTATCATAGTTTTTGACCCTCTTTATATAACTTTAATATCTTGGAATAGTTGTTGTTATTGGTTTCTCTCCATAATAAAATAAAAAGAGCATGCAATAAGAAAAATAAACTCATAAAAAAAACTCCTCGTTTGAAACGTGGAGTAAAATTTTTAATTAGGAAGGGAATTAGGGTATGTGTCTCTCTTTTTAAACGGTAATTCTGTTTTTTTACTTAGCCGTTTAATCTATTTACATCTTACATATATATAAAGTATATAAATGTATTTCAATTTCACAATTTGTTTTATTTGTTACAAAACTTAATCTTGTTTCAATATGTAACAAAAATATCTAATGTATGCAATTTATATATACAAAAATACTTTATATAAATGTAAGCAATCAATAAATAATTTGAGAGCTTAAAACAAAGATTTCATACATAACCTACACACACTAACCTTCTACACACGAGGAATTACACAAAAAATTCCAACCTCCCTTTTTCGGGAGGTTTTTTTTATGAAAAAAGATTCTTATCATAAAAAATAAATCCGAAAAATAAAAAATAGATTACATCCCTATAATGAAACTCTAATAAAAAAGGAATGGTGTAAAAGCCATTCCTTTTTTATTTCAGAATAATTAATTTTATTAATTATTCAAATATCCATCCATTTGTTAAATCAACTTTTATAGTATCAAGTAATTTAACATAAACAGTTCCATCAGGAAGGACCATTATTTTTTCACCTTTAAATATCTTTCTAATCCAAGTCATAAATTTGCTTTTCTTAACTGTTACATCTGCAGTACCATGTTCAATAACTGCTTGGTCATTAGGTGTAACGATTGTGTCTGTAGAAAGTGTTAGGATACCGTTTCTAACAAATAATCTACCAGGTTTTGCTTGGCATACTTGTCCTTTTACATCAGTACCTTTGTAAATAAGTATATATTTATCTTTTGTAATGAAGTTTTGAGGTGTTTTTGCAATAAATTGATCACCATTCTTAGAAATTTGTGAACCCATTACATTACCTACTTTTATAGGAACAATAGAACCTGCCGGAATAGTACCTACTGCACCTTGAACAAATGCGTTTTCGATTACATAACCTTCACCTGTTTTTTTGCGCATAGCTTCTGCAAGTTTTGCATTAGGATTTAATTTTGCTTGTTCCATCATGTTATAAAGGATAGCTGTAACTTCAGCTCTTGTAGCTGGTCTATCTGCGTCCATATTACCTGCTTTGTCAGGCTCAGAAACTACCATTCCCAAGATTTCAGCTTTACCTGCAGGGATTACAAACCAAGCAGGGATATCGTTTGCGTCTTTATATACTTTTGACAAAACATATTTAGCCTTTTGTTCGCTGATTTGTTCTGTAGTAAGCGCATTTACTGCTATAGAAAGAGCTTCTGCTCTTGAAACTGAATCATAAGGTCTGAATTTACCTTCTTTTTCAGGATTTGAAACTAAGTCAAAATAAATAGCTTTTTGAATTGCATCATAAGCCCAAAAATCTCTATCTATATCATTAAATTTTACAGGTTGCGCAACTGTTGTATGTTCTTGACCAAGAGCTTTTATTGCCATAGATGCAAATTCTGCTCTTGTAACATTTTCATCAGGTTTGAAAGTGCCGTCAGGGTATCCGATAACTACACTTTTTTCTGATAATTGTTTGATTTGTTTGTAAGCCCAATGTGATTCTTGCATGTCAGAATAGAATGCAAATGCAGGTATTGAAGATGTTACAAATACTGCAAACATAATCAAAAGGCTGTTTACTAATCTTTTCATCTGAAGCTCCTTCTATTATTAATCAATAATATTGTGTTGTTCTCATATCGTACTTGAAAAATAATATAAAACAAATGAATTGATACAAAATTTAAAGTTTGGTATAATTTAGGTATGAAGAAGTTTTTGTTGATAGTTTTAGTAATATTATTGGGTAATACAGCGCATGCATTATCGTTTAGTGCTACAAACCCCGGAGCTGCTAATATGGCAAGATATTATCAAACAAATCCTTATAATTACAGAAGGGCAACAAGAAACAATATTCCATATGTTTATTCGGAACAACAAGCAAAATACTATGGTATAAATGTTGCAAATCCAAATGCTCAATATAGAACCTACGGTCTGTATAAACAAAATTATACAAATAACAATATGAATTATACACAAAGATATGGGTATTAGGAGTTTGATGTTAAAATTTTAAATACAAAAAAGAGCTTCACATTTGTGAAACTCTTTTTTTAAACTGCCCTTGGCCAGACTTGAACTGGCACCGAGGGATAACCCCGATTGGATTTTAAGTCCAACGCGTCTACCGATTCCGCCACAAGGGCATGCAGTTTATTTAATTTTCAATCTCTACCACGGAATCGGTAGACAAGTCTACCTCACCTCTCACAAACGATACTTAATCGTTTGTTCGGCAGAGTGCCACAAGGGCATGCAGTTTATTATTTAATTTTCAATCTCTACCACGTAACCTTTTTGGCAGAGAGTCATAAAGACATGCAGTTTTGAAAAATATTCTATTTTCAACTGATGTTGAAAGGTTTTACCCTTTCGACAATGTCTATAATAATACAGACATAATTAATTGTCTAGCACTAATTTGTTAAAAGTTTGTAGTTTCCCTAAATTTGTGATTAAATAAAAGAAAAAATGAGGGTTTTATGAAAGAATTTACACTTAAAAATAATATCAAATCAATTTATAAACAAAATAAAAATACACCTAGAATGGCATTTACTTTAAATATTGCAATAACAGAACCTGAAAAATATGCAGGGACTTATTCATTGATGAATAGATTGTTATTACAAGGTACTGAAAAATATTCAAATACAGAGCTTGCAAAAGTTTTAGATGAAAATGCGATAGAATTATATACAGATATGAAACAAGATTATTTGAGATTCAGATTTGTATGCCTAAATGAAGATTTTGAATTAGCAATAAAAATACTTGATGATATTATAAACAACACTACATTTGTTGAATTTGATAAAGAAAAAGAAAAAATGCGTGGTGAAATCGTTGCAGAACTTGATTCAGCAAGAACAAAAGTTTCAGATGCTTTTATAAAAACAATTTATGAAAACCATTATTATGGAAATACCTATACAAAAATGTTAGAAACTCTTGATAAAATTACAAAACAAGATGTTACAGATGCTTATTATAATATTTTGAAATTGGGTAAAAAAATCTCATCAACAGTAGGTAGTTTAGAATTTTCTGAAATAGAACCTTTGTTAGAGCAAACTATCGGAGAATTAGAAAATAATACCGTAGAAACAAGCAAAATTGCAAAACCTGAACTAAATTCTGCAAACAGGGTTGATGTAATAAAAGAAGATGCAAATCAAGCTCAAATTTATCAAGGTTGGTTGGTTCCAAACTTTGAATCAGAAGATTATCCGACACTTGCCGTTATCAATACGATTCTTGGTGCAAGTGGGCTTTCTTCCAGATTATTCTTAGAGCTTAGAGATAAAAAAGGTTTGGCATATACGGTAAGAACATCTTGTGAATCTCATCGGAAATCTGCAATATTTAGTATTTATATTGCAACAGAACCACGCAATATAGATGTTTCATTAGCAGGATTTAAAGAAGAAATTGATAAGATTAAAGCAGTATTGGTTTCAGATGAAGAATTGACAAATGCTAAAAATAATATTATAGGTAAACAGCAGTTTATTACAGAAACAAATTTTCAGCAATCTACTGCTCTCGCATATTATGGCATTATGGATTTAGGTTTTGATTATCAATCTAAAATAATTGAAAAAATCAAACAAGTGACACCGGAACAAGTCAAAGAGTGTGCAAATAAATATTTTACAGATAAATCAGTTATTACAGTGTTAAGACCTTAATTATGACAAAAAAAGAAGAACTCGAAATTTTAAAAACAAAATGTGAGAAATGTTTGGCTTGTGAATTAGGGCAAACTCGTAACAATGTCGTATTTTCAGATGGTAATCCTGATACAGCCAAGGCTATTCTTATAGGTGAAGCTCCAGGAGCAAATGAAGATATGACAGGAACTCCTTTTGTTGGTAGGGCTGGCAAATTGTTGAATGATTTTCTTGCTCAGGCAGGTATAGACAGAGAAAAGGATTTGTACATAATAAATACGGTAAAATGTCGTCCTCCGCAAAACAGGGTTCCGACGAATACTGAGAAAGAAAAATGCGTAAAATATCTTTATGAACAAATACGAATTGTAAATCCAAAGATTTTGATATTTTGTGGTTCAACGGCTTTGCAGTCTTTTTATGATAAAAAAGTTCCTATTTCAAAAATTCGTGGTGAATGGTTAGATATAGATGTTAATGGACAAAAATATAAATCGATGCCAATTTTTCACCCATCATATCTTTTAAGAAATCATTCTATGGAAGCTGGTAAGCCAAGAGTTTTGATGCTTGAAGATTTAAAGAAAATACGAGATATTATAATTTAATGTAATAAAATTTTACTTTTGTAGGGTTAACAAGTTTATAGACATGTGCTATCATGTTTATATAAGCTATCACAAGGATTTTTATTTATGGATATTACAAGCGTTTTAAATGCAGAATTATCAAGCAAGGTTCAACTTATGCAACTTGATGTTATTTCATCTGCAATGGAAGAAATAGATGATGTTGCAGTAAAAGTTGCAGAAACTGGTGACCCTGCATATATTTTAGAGCTTAGCCCAATGGCATTGGCATTGTTTAATCAAGCATCAGGAAAATAATTCGACTGAGTAATTGTACTTTTTGCAAATTTTGAACTAAAATCAAATTGCAGAAAGGAGATTTTGTTATGCTTGATAATAATGAAGATAAAAATAAAATATATAAATACATAGGATTGTTTTTTGCAGTAATGGTCGGTGCATTCCTTGCCGTTTATTTTGCTATAACAATGGCTTTTAATACTCTATTCAATCCGTTTGTCACAATGCATCATTTGGATAAAGAAATGAATA
>ULNN01015775.1_pt1 | contig 17595 bp, 15 predicted proteins | sample 1951931 | NCBI WGS metagenome assembly ULNN01 (sample SAMEA4835578, study PRJEB28245) | human gut metagenome | biome: gut microbiome; material: fecal sample | place: Denmark | collected 2008
CCGCAACTGTAAAGCACTTCCAGCATAGCCCGATTCCGTTGACCTTCAGGCGTAGAAAGGTCAATAGAATCCAGCATCCGGTCGATTTCCTGTACCGAAAGAACTTCCGGTAATTTCATCCCAATCTTAGGAAGCTCCAGCAATTCCGTCGGATCCGATTCGATATAGCCATCCAACAATAAGAACTTATAAAACGACTTGATTCCCGAAATAATACGAGCCTGCGAACGCGCATGAATACCCACATCGTGTAATTGAGCCACAAACTGCTGCAAATCATCATAAGTAATTTTCCGGATATCCTTTCCTTCCGACTCCACAAAACGGACCAACTTATCTAAATCTGCCAGATAAGCCTCTATTGTATTTGCAGAAAGCGCCTTTTCCAAGCGCAAATAGGTTTTATATCGCTGATATATGTTTTCTTTTCCATCCATTCTTCCTCATCCTCCCAACAGGAATCATGAAACAAAAATACGGAAAAGCCACCATCTATAATGACAAACAAATGTAATAAAATAGCAATAATGTTTTAATCCGGTTAACCGTCCTTTGCAACGTCAAACAAAAAGATTTTTAAACTAAATTTTCAAAAATGGATCTTTCAAGTAAAATGGTTCGATTAACCGGACTACTTTGTGTTGCAAGTACTCTACAAGGGATTCCGTCCTTGTATGCTTCTGTTCCCAACATGATCCCAAGTATCACTCAGCAAAGTGACACTTACATGCTAACAGGTACAGTAATTGATGAAGCAGGTATTCCTGTCATTGGTGCCAACATCGTTGAAAAAGGAACAACAAATGGAACTGTTACAGACCTCGATGGTAACTTCTCTATCCAAATCCGTAAAAATTCTACACTCACCGTCTCTTATATCGGATACTCCGATCAAGAAATAGCAGTCAATGCTGCCCAAACATTACGTATTGTACTAAAAGAAGACTCCCAGGCATTAGACGAGTTGGTTGTCGTAGGTTATGGTACACAGAAGAAAGTCAATTTAACTGGTGCAGTAGAACAAGTTACAAGTGAAGTATTCGATAATCGCTCTGTACCCAACGTTACCCAAGCTTTACAAGGTTCTATTCCTAACTTAAACATACAAATTACTGATGGTAAACCGACACGTACTGCTAGTTATAACGTACGTGGAACTACTTCCATCGGACAAGGAGGAGATGCCTTGGTTTTAATTGACGGAGTTGAAGGCGATCCCTCAACACTAAACCCCAATGATATTGCCAGTGTTTCAGTACTGAAAGATGCGGCTTCTGCAGCTATTTATGGTGCACGTGGTACATTTGGTGTAGTATTAATTACCACAAAAGAACCGAACAAAGATAAAACATCCATCACCTATTCAGGCAACTTCTCTTTACAACAGCCTACAACAGTTCCGGATTTCGTAACAGATGGTTATGAATACGCCAGTCATTTCTACGAGGCCTATCATGCATGGAACAATTATTCAGCAGATCCCAAAAACATTAATAAGACACAGGAATTCTCATTGTCCTGGCTTGAGAATTTCCGTCAACGAAAAGAACAAGGTATTACCCAAGAATGGGAAATTGACTCGAACGGTAAATATGTTTATTATGGTAATGAAGATTACTATGACGCTTTATACAAAAAAAACACATTTGCCCAAGATCATAATCTGTCAGTCAGTGGAAACAATGGGAAATTGAATTACTATGTTTCAGGCCGTTTTTACGGATACGATGGTTTGTTCAAGTACAACACCGATGAATATAAAACAATGAACCTGCGTGCAAAAGGTTCTGTTCAAGTATTCGACTGGTTAAAAATCGAAAATAATATGGAATTCTCTAATATGGATTACCATAACCCCATTAATGTAGGTGAAGGAGGTTCTATTTGGCGTAATATAGCAGATGAAGGACATCCCAGTTCTCCAATCTTTAATCCGGACGGTTCATTAACATTCTCAGCCGCCTATACTGTTGGAGACTTTATCTACGGCAAGAATGGATTAGATACAAATAATCGTGTTCTGAGAAATACAACAGGCTTTACAGCCTCTTTCCTGGAAAATAAATTACATGTCCGTGGAGACTTCACCTTCCGTAATACAGATTACGGACAAACACAGCGTCGTGTACCAGTTCCCTATAGCACATACGAAGGTGAAACCCGCGAATTAAGTACGCAATATAATGATATACAAGAATACAAGACACGTACCAATTATATTGCAACTAACATCTATGCCGATTATGAAAATACATTCAACGAAGCTCATTACTTCAAAGGCATGGTTGGTTATAATTATGAACAGTCAACATACGATGGACTGAAAGTTCTGAGAAACGGCTTATTGCTAGAAGACTCTGAAAATATAAACATGGCATTAGGTGATGCTATTACCACATCGGGTGAATATAACAAATGGCGTATTGCCGGTGGTTTCTTCCGTTTAAACTATGCATTCAAAGATCGTTATTTGGTTGAAGTTAACGGCCGTTATGATGGTTCTTCCAAATTTCCGACAGATCAACAATGGGCATTCTTTCCATCTATTTCAGGAGGTTGGCGTATATCAGAAGAAGAATTTTGGAATGTCAAGCCAGAGGTTCTTTCTGATGTCAAGATCCGTGCTTCCTATGGTTCTTTAGGAAATGGTAATGTTGATCCGTATAGCTACCTTGAATTACTCAGCATCAACACCTCTGGACGTGTATTAAACGGATTAAAGAACAAATATACCAGTGCTCCTGGAGTTATGCCAGATGGTTTGACTTGGGAAACAGCAACAACAACCGACATCGGAGCCGATTTCGGTTCTCTGAACGGAAGACTTCGCTTTTCAGGAGACTATTACATCCGTAAGACAACCGATATGTACACTGTAGGAGAGACCCTGCCTGATGTATTCGGAGCTAGTTCTCCTAAAGGAAACTACGCAGATATGACAACACGAGGCTGGGAAATCACATTAACTTGGAGAGATCAATTCCAGTTAGCCAGCAAACCATTCAATTATGAAATTCGAGGGACCTTATCCGATTATATCTCTACCATTGACCGTTATAATAATAAAGACGGAAAACTCTCCGACTATTATGCAGGGCAGCGAGTAGGTGAAATCTGGGGATACGTAACAGAAGGCTTGTTCCAAAGCCAAGAAGAAATTGACAATCATGCTGACCAAACCTTGATCCAATCATCTTCTCAACACGTTACTTATCCAGGAGATGTTAAGATCAAGGACTTAAATGGAGATGGAGTCATTGATTATGGAAATAATACCTTAAGCGATCATGGCGACAAAACCGTTATTGGTAACAGTTTACCTCGTTTTTCTTACAGTTTGAATTTAAGTGGTGACTGGAATAACTTCTTCGTTTCTGCCTTCTTCCAAGGTGTAGGAAAACAAGATTGGTATCCAAGTAGTGAATGTATTTTCTGGGGACAATACAACCGTCCATACAACAATTTACCAGAATGGCATTTAGGTAACTATTGGACGGAGGATAATACCGACGCTTATTTACCTCGTTATGCAGGTTATAATTCCTCTTTAAAATCAACAACACAGACTCGTTATTTACAAAATGTTGCTTATATCCGACTCAAGGATTTACAGTTTGGTTACACGTTACCTCAAGAGATCGTTTCTAAAGCTAAAATGCAGAATGCACGTATTTACATTTCTGCTGAAAATCTATGGTGCTGGTCTCCTCTATATAAACATACACGAGATTTAGACGTAACCAACATTTACGGTTCTGACCCGGATTTGACAGATGGAGGAAGTGGTGATGGACAAAGTTATCCACAAATGAAAAGTATTAGTTTAGGTGTTTCTGTAACTTTTTAATTGAATAGACAAAGATGAAAAATATTATAGTTCCTTTTGTTTCCGCCTGTTTATTTCTTTCTGCTTGTTCCATGGACGAAATACCACAGGCATCTGTCGATAAAGAAACGGTATTCAGCAATGAGAAAGGTCTCGAGACCTATTCCTATTCTTTCTATAATATGTTACCTTCTGTAACTGACGGATATAGCCAAGATGCCATGTGTGATTACGGTGCCGTAACTAATTATGATGACTTTATCCGTGCCGGAGCTTATTCACCTGAAGTTAGTTCGGGTTGGAGTTGGACAGATCTTCGTAATATCAATTATTTTATTGAGAACTGTACTAATGATGCGGTAGATGAATCCATTCGGAACAATTACATAGGTTTAGCCCGTTTCTTCCGAGCCTATTTTTATTACGAAAAAGTCGTTCGTTTCGGAGATGTTCCATGGATTGACCGTACATTAACGGTTGATGACGAATTACTTTACGCACCTCGTGATTCACGTACTGTTGTCATGGATCATGTTTTAGAAGACTTGAACTTTGCTTGTGAACATATTACCCGAACCAGTGATAAAACCGGTTCGCTTGTAACAAAGTGGGTTGCCTACGCTCTCAAATCCCGTATTTGCCTATTTGAAGGAACGTTCCGTAAATATCATACAGAATTAGGATTAACTGATACGGCTGATAAATGGTTACAAGAAGCAGCCAATGCCTCTGAAACTGTAATGCAGGAAAGTGGACTCACCATTTATACTGGAGCAGGAGAAGATGCTTCTTTCCGTTCTTTATTCATAAGTAATTCACCTATCACTTCTGAAGTGATGTTGGCAAGCGTCGCTGATGAAGGTTTAGGAGTCTTAGGTTCTGCAAACTGGTGGTGGACATCCGGAACATACGGACCTCGTTTCAGCATGATCCGTTCATTTATCAATTTGTTCTTAATGACTGATGGAACTCCGTTCACGGACAAACCAAACCATGAAAAAATCGAGTTCTATGATGAATGCCAGAACCGAGATAAACGTTTGGCCCAAACAATCCGTACGCCGGGTTATATGCGAGATGGCAAACCTGCGGCTCCTAACTTCAATGGATATTCCTATACCGGCTATCAACCAATCAAGTATACGCTAGATGATTCATACTATGACGCAGGAGCATTGAATACCAATGCGATCCCTTTATTCCGTTATGCAGAAGTATTACTGAATTATGCTGAGGCCAAAGCTGAAATGGGGACATTGACCGATACGAACTGGGCTAATACAATTGGTGTATTACGTTCTCGTGCAGGAATTACAGGCGGACTAACAGTAAAACCAACAAAAGTAGATAAATACATTCAAAAGACTTATTTCCCCAGTATATCAGATCCAACCATTTTGGAAGTACGTCGTGAACGTTCCATTGAGCTGGCATTAGAAGGTTTCCGCTTTACCGATTTATTACGCTGGAAACGTGGAGATTTAATGACAATGAGATGGACCGGAATCTATGTTCCCAAATTGAATGAACAAATAGACTTGGATCATGATGGAACAACAGATGTTATTTTCTATAAAGGAGACACGCCAACTGGATTACCAGCTTCTTGTACTCCTATTGCTGTGGATGGAGGCGACGTTACCCGTCAAAGTCTGACAGGGAATAATTCTGGTAATTTGACTTGGTATGACAATGATCCTTCCCGAGTATGGTATGAAGACGGACGTCAGTATTATTATCCAATACCCAAATCTGCAATCAACTTAAATGAAAATCTGAAACAAAATCCCGGTTGGGAATAAATCAAATAAACAAGTATGAAAAGAATCGTTCTATATTTATGCACTGCGCTGGTATGGTTTGTAACCTTGCCAGTCGTAGTGGCCCAACAAGCAAAAAAATCATCCTGCACAGTAAATGTTGCAACCTTCAACTTACGAATGGATACACCTAAAGATGGAGTTAATGCCTGGCCTAATCGTAAAGAAATGGTTAAAGGATTAATCCGCTTCCATGACTTCGATATTTTCGGCACACAAGAAGGTTTCAAACATCAGTTAGATAACATTTTGGAATTAGGGAATTACGCTTACATAGGAGTTGGGCGCGATGACGGAAAAGAAGCAGGAGAACACTCTGCCATCTTTTACAAAACAGACCGCTTTGAAGTATTGGATAAAGGAAACTTCTGGTTCTCTGAAACGCCAGATATTCCAGGAAAAGGCTGGGATGCTATTTGCTGTAACCGTATCTGTTCTTGGGGAAAATTCAGAGATAAGGTAAGTGGAAAAATCTTTTTCTTCTTTAATTCACATTATGATCATCAAGGGAAAGTAGCACGTCGGGAATCTTCTCATTTGTTATTAAAAAAGATCCGTGAAATTGCTGGAGAAGAATCAATTATTTTCGCTACAGGAGATTTTAATGCAGTACCAACAGATGAGCCCATCACAACTTTAGCAGCCGATGGATTATTACTTGATTCATATACACGAACAGAAACACCTAGATATGGAACAGATGGAACTTTCAGTAGTTTCCAATTAGATGCTCCAATGAAAAACCGAATCGATTATATTTGGGTTACGCAACCAATAACTGTAACGAAATATGCTGTACTGAACGATATGCAATATGGTCGTTTCCCTTCTGATCATTTCCCTGTAATGATCCAAGCTGTATTTTAAACGAGTGACAAACAAAATATCAAGTTTAGATAGAGTCTTTCATGGATGGATATTATTTCCATTTCCATGAAAGACTTCTTTGCACTTAGCTCATTCCTTAACTGTTTCGCCAAAACCTAACAACAAATCCAAGAAAAATGCGTATCTTTGTACCGTAATATTTCCTTATACCAACTATTACAGCAATAACATCAATGCGTATGAAGAAGATCTTAATTATCAATGGCCCGAATTTAAATTTGCTGGGGAAAAGAGAACCTACCGTATATGGCAATGATTCATTCGAAGATTATCTGAAGCAGTTACGTGAGAAATATCCACAATGCGAAATAGCCTATTACCAAAGCAATGTAGAAGGGGAATTGATCAATAAGATTCATGAAGTTGGCTTCAGCTATGATGGCATTATCTTAAATGCAGGAGCTTATACGCATACATCTATTGCCCTGCACGACGCAATCAAGGCAGTTACAACTCCGGTTATAGAGGTTCACATTTCCAATGTTCACGCCCGTGAATCTTTTCGTCATGTATCCATGATTTCTGCTGCTTGCAAAGGTATCGTTATAGGATTTGGATTAGAGTCCTACCGGTTGGCATTAGAGTCGTTTATCGGGAAATAACAAGAAGTAAATTATTCAAACTCATTAATTATATGTTAAAGCATACAAAGATTGTTGCTACTGTATCAGACCAGCGTTGTGATGTCGAGTTTATCGACGCTTTGTATAAGGCAGGCATGAATGTTGTTCGCCTGAATACAGCACACATGGATGCAGAAGGTTTATCACGTGTTGTTAATAATGTCCGTGCCGTTTCCAATCGAATTGGTATTTTGATGGATACCAAAGGTCCGGAAGTCAGAACAACCCTTACTGAAAATAAAGAACCTATTTCATTCCAGTCAGGCGATTTGGTAAAGATCTCCGGTAATCCGAATGAAATTACTACCCGTGATCATATCTATGTTTCTTATCCTCGGTTCGTACATGACTTATCCGTTGGAAGTATCATCCTGATTGATGACGGAGATTTGGAGCTTAAGGTTCTTGAAAAACAAGAAGACTATTTGCTTTGCGAAGTGCAGAATGAAGCAACTATGGGAAGCCGCAAGAGTGTCAATGTACCGGGTGTCCGTATTAATCTGCCTTCTTTAACAGAAAAAGACCGGAAGAATATTTTATGGGCTATTCAAAACGACTTGGACTTTATTGCCCACTCTTTTGTTCGTAGCAAGCAGGATGTATTAGACATCCAGCATATCTTGGACGAATATAATAGTCCGATCAAGATCATCGCTAAAATAGAAAACCAGGAAGGTGTAGATAACATCGATGAGATTCTGGAAGCAGCTTATGGTATTATGATTGCTCGCGGAGACTTAGGTATCGAAGTAGCGGCTGAGAAAATCCCTGGAATCCAACGTGTCCTTATCCGCAAATGTGTGGAAGTCAAGAAGCCGGTGATCGTAGCTACTCAGATGTTGCATTCAATGATCAACAATCCGCGTCCTACAAGAGCAGAAGTAACGGATATCGCCAATGCCATTTATTATCGCACAGATGCTTTGATGTTAAGTGGTGAGACTGCATACGGAAAATATCCGGTAGAAGCTGTTCAAACCATGACCAAAGTAGCCCGTGAAGCAGAGAAAACAAAGTTGGCAGCCAATGACATTCGTGTTCCTATTGAAGGAAACGACTTGGATGTAACTTCTTTCCTGGCTAAACAAGCTGTAAAATCGTCATCCAAACTAAATGTCAAGGCTATCATCACCGATAGTCATACCGGACGTACAGCCCGTTATCTGGCAGCATTCCGTGGAACATCTACAGTATTTGCTATTTGTTATCGCGAACGTGTCATGCGTATGTTGTCTCTTTCATACGGAGTATGGGCCGTTCACCAGCCTTGGAACGACAGTCGCCGCGGTTATTTCTATGACGCTTTGAACCAATTGATCAAGAGCGGACGTATTACTCGCGACAATATGGTTGCCTACTTAAGTGGTAGCTTTGGAGAAGGAGGCGGAACAACATTCCTTGAAATCAACAATGTAGGAAAAGTATTAGATGCGAACAGCAACTATACATTACCTACCTTCCAGGAATAAGAAGAAAGTAAAGACATGGAAAAGATCGATATCAACGATTATATCCTGTCGCACTCAGATGACGAAGGAGCTTTACTGGCAGCCCTCAACCGGGATGCAAACGTAAACCTCCTTCGTCCTCGTATGCTGTCAGGTCATCTACAAGGTAGAATCCTAAAGATGTTCTGCCGGATGTTACGTCCCAAACGGGCCCTCGAAATAGGAACTTACACAGCATACGCCACTTTGTGTATGGCAGAAGGCATGGAAGAAGGTTCGCTCATCCATACCATCGAGATCAATGATGAAATGGAAGATTTCATCCAGAAATATGTATCTCAGTCACCGCATAAAGACAAGATAAAGGTTCACTACGGAGATGCGATGGACATTATCCCTCAATTAAACGAGACCTTCGACTTGGTCTTTATCGATGCCAACAAGCGTTTGTACTCCGAATACTATGATTTGGTCTTTCCCATGGTACGTCCAGGAGGATTAATCTTGGCAGACAACACGCTTTGGGACGGAAAAGTAACAGATGAATATGTACCGGCTGCCGACAAACAAACACACGGTATCTTGGATTTCAACGACAAGATAAAGGCCGACGAACGGGTAGAGAAAGTCATTCTTCCTTTACGGGATGGATTAACCATGATCTGGAAGAAATAATCCACTTCTGAAGCATCAACATTCTCAGGAATTGACTATCTTTCTCCTGTCAAATTAAATGCAGATAAATACAGACAATATGGAAAGTACAAGAATCAGTAAAATAGAAAGACTGCTACAAAAAGAATTGGGAGATATCTTCCTTAAGCAGGCTAAAGGCATGCCAGGCGTACTGATCTCAGTAAGCGCCGTTCGGATCAGTCCGGATTTAAGTGTAGCAAAAGCATACCTCAGCATCTTCCCGTCTGAAAAAGGAAAAGAGCTGATGGAAGCTATACGTGCCAATACCAAAGCAATCCGTTATGATCTGGGACAACGGGTTCGTATGCAACTACGTATTATTCCTGAACTGACGTTCTTTATCGACGACTCATTGGATTATATCGAACATATCGACGAACTGTTGAAGAAATAAAATAAGGCATTGAATTTTCCTTTTTACATAGCTCGCCGATATCTTTTCTCCAAGAAATCACATAACGCGATCAATGTTATTTCATTGATTTCGGTATGTGGTGTCGTGATTGCTACCATCGCACTCGTCTGTGCTCTATCGGTTTATAATGGGTTTAACGACTTGGTTTCTTCTTTGTTCAGCCATTTTGATCCCGAACTGAAGATTACTGCTCGCTATGGAAAAGTATTCAATCCGGATAATGATACCATCCGGCAGATCCGAAATATGCCGGAAGTAGCCATTGCCAGTGAAGTTTTACAAGACAATGCCCTTATCAAATACAAAGAGCGGCAGGAAGTTGGTGTCATCAAAGGAGTTGACAACCGTTTTTCCCAATTAGTCAACATTGATTCCGTCTTGATAGACGGAGAATTCAAACTATCTGATGAAGTTGCCAATTATGCTATTTTAGGAATCGGACTGGCATCTCATTTGGGTATTAATGCAGGCTTTATCTCGCCCCTTGAAATTTACGTACCCAAACGAGACCAAAAGGTTAATATGGCCAATCCGGCTACTTCATTCAACATCGGCTATTCGTTTATCTCGGCTGTATTCCGGATAAACCAGCAGCAATACGACGATTATTATATGCTGATACCGCTTAAGCAGGCCCGGTCGCTACTGCATTATGAAAATGAAATATCAGCTTTGGAACTCAAAATCAAAGAAGGAGTTTCAATAGAGGCCGTAGAAAAACAGATAAAAGCCTGTGTGGGCGACCGATATATTGTCCAAAACAGATTTGAACAACAAGAAGCATCCTTCAAGATGATGCAAGTAGAGAAATGGATTACCTTCCTGATTTTATGCTTCATCCTGGCAATTGCTCTTTTCAACATAGTAGGCTCTTTATCCATGCTGATGATTGAAAAGAAAGAAGATGTACAAACACTTCGCAATATGGGAGCCAACGAATCACAAATCCAGCAGATTTTCTTATTCGAAGGTTGGATGATTTCTGGTTTTGGTGCCATCTTTGGCATATTGGTTGGCTTAATTCTTTGCCTCATACAACAAGAATACGGACTAATTCAACTGGGAGATACAGCAGGAGCCTTCATCATTGATGCTTATCCGGTACATGTCTTGCCGGGTGATATCTGCATGATCTTCATTACTGTATTAGTTATCGGCTTCCTGGCAGCCTGGTATCCCGTACGATACCTTGGAAGAAAGTGGATTCGGAAATAGAAGGATCAGCACAGACTTGCGTCACCATTAAGTTTACCAGTCTGTGCTATTCCATTACTATTCTGTTCATTTCTCAATCAACAAATGCTCAACCTCCTTACCAGAAAGGTCATAAATGCGAATATCCATCTTCTTATTATCCACATCAGCCTTCAACAATGAATTGTTTGAATTAACGAGGATCGGAAAACGTACACCATCTTCCCCGGCATTCTTGAGGATTGTCCGATGTAAATGTGCACACAAATAGACATCCGGATTCGCCTCATTCAACAAGGGAATAAACTTCTCCGCGATATCCAGTTCACCATGCCAGCCACCAAAAGGAGGCATATGGCAAACGATAACTTTAAATGGAGCCTGCTTATACAAATCTGAATGTAATACCGTTTTCAACCATTCGGTCTGCTTTGTTCTATATTCATCATAAGCTGTTATTCCATAATATTCAACGTCCGTATCAGGTTTATCTTCACCACAATCCAGAACAACAAAGCAAACAGGTCCCTGACGGAACATATAAAAGAGTTCTTCTTCTTTCGGATTAAAGTATTGCTGAAACTCAGGAGCCATAGGTCCTCTCGTTTCATGATTACCCCGACAATAATACATCGGAACCGAACCGGCAAACAATTCCACTGATTTATCCATAAATCCACCAAATAGCTGCTCCTGGTCTTCTGCTATCGATACCATATCTCCATTAAACAGAAACAAATCCGTTTTCTTCAGGTCACACTGTTTAATCATTTGTTCCAATACATCATTCCTTCCATGAATATCATTGACCATAGCAAACGAGACTTGCGGCTTACTTATATCATTCGTAATAAATGATAATGGCTCTTTCCCATATACATCCGTTGAAGCCATACTTCCATAAATAACCTTATGTCCATCATGTTCTAATACTTCTTGTACACAAACACGATAACGATACCGCGTACCCGGTTGCAAACCCGTTACTTTCACAGCATGAATCGTTGACGTTACTTTGATTCCTATCCTAGTATCAAAAATCTTCTTCCGTTCTTTCGCATAAAAATGACTTGCATCATCAGGAGCCATCTCCAACCAACCCACCGATGGTTTATCCGATATCCAAACAATTGTTGCTTCCTGTTCTCCTAAATTCTGCAAATAAGGTCCATGTAAAATCTTTATATCACACCAAGCCGGCAAAGCAACCAGCAACATCAATATACTTAACCAATAAAATCTTGTTTTCATAATGATTCTTCATTTAATTCTTTATAAGAAAAGAACCCTATTCCTTGTCTGAAACCATGCAAGAAATAGGATTCTATTATATATAAAGTATGTATCGAAAGTCGTTAATTTCAAGAAGGATTCTCGTGAGTTTCAATTTTAATTCCCGTTAGTTTCATTTGAGAAACCTTCTTACTTCGCTCTCTCTCTATTTTTCAACTGAACTCTTTTCCATGTAGCATTTGGGCATCTGCCATAAACTCTTTGATACGATGTTCGTCTTCACGTTTACAAATCAGCAGAACATTTCCCGACTCGGCAATGATATAATCATTCAAACCTTGAATAACGGCCATTCGTTCCGGATCGGCCAAAGCAATCACATTACCACTACTTTCATACAACAATGTCTGAGCTTTTAATGGAGCGTTATTATTTTTGTCTTTTGGAGCAATATCATACAATGATCCCCATGTACCTAAATCGGCCCAACCAAAATCAACACAAAGCATATATACATTTTCAGCTTTTTCCATAACGGCATAATCAATAGAGATATTCGGGCAGTATGGAAAATTCTGCGTAATAAATGTACATTCTTCTGCCGTATTGAATTCAGGCAAACCTAAATCAAAGCGAGCCGTAACATCAGGCAAATATTTATGAAGTGCATTAATAATGGCATTTACATTCCACAAGAAAATACCCGAATTCCAGAAAAATTCTCCGCTTTCATAAAAGACCTTGGCCAAATCCAAATTCGGTTTTTCTGTAAAGGTCTTTACTTTAGAAAATCGATTCTCTGCTTCGTCACAACTTTGAATATAACCATAACCTGTTTCCGGACGACTCGGACGAATCCCCATAGTTAACAATATATCCTGACCATCAACAAAATCCAATCCTTTCCGTACATCATCCAAAAACTCTTCTTCTTTTAAGATCAGATGATCACACGGAGCTACAACCATATTGGCATTTGGATTCAAAGCCCGTATATGATAAGCCGCATAAGCAATACACGGAGCCGTATTACGACGAGCTGGTTCTAGCAAGATCTGACGAGCATCCAGTTCAGGCAATTGCTGCTTGATCAGGTCTGCATACAATTCATTTGTTACGATATATATATTTTCCGCCGGAATAATCTTCGCGAAACGGTCATACGTCATTTGCAGCAAAGTACGGCCAGTTCCAAAAAAATCAAGGAACTGTTTTGGATAAGCTTCCCGACTAAACGGCCAGAAACGACTTCCAATACCACCGCCCATAATAACACAATAATTGTTGGTCATAGTTTAATAGACTTAGAAAGTTATACACACTACAAATCTAACGAAATAATCTTTGATTTAGCCTGCCAGAAAAAAAAAGTTGAAAAAAAGCGGAGAAATATTTGCAGGTTCAAAAAAAAGCCTTACCTTTGCATCGCAATTGAGAAACAAAGCTACTCAATCAAAGCAAAAGTTGATCAAAATGCCCAGATGGCGGAATTGGTAGACGCGCTGGTCTCAAACACCAGTGGATTAACTTCCATGCCGGTTCGATCCCGGCTCTGGGTACTGAAAAGGACAAATTCGAATCAGTTTGAGTTTGTCCTTTTTCTTTCCCCCGTAATTGATTGGTTTGCTGATAGATTAAGTCGAGCACTTTGTTGTATTCCGTGGTTCGATAAGTTTTTCCGTCAAACTCAATTTTTCCTTTAAACATTGAACCAATCAACTTGCATTTCACCTCAACAGGGGCATCTAAAATATATTTATCTATATTGTTTATCAGCGACATTGAATAGTTAAGCTTTGGTTCGAGATTTAACCGCTTAGCGTTTTCTGCAAGGTCTAAGCGTTGTTCTATCTCTTTTGTCTTATTGAAAAGACGTTTCATAAAACGATTGTACTCATTTTTATCAATTTCGCCGTCCAAATACTTATCTTCAATAGCTTCAATTCGTTTCTGGTGCATAGACAACTCTTCTTTTATATTTTTTATAATATCTTTCGACTCCTTATCTTCTTTAGAACGAATATCTTTCAACACTTCACCGTAAAGTTTCAAAATGCCTTCATTTGGAACTAAAGAACCTACATATTTGGCAAATTCTTGGTTAGCCTTTTCTGCCCGACAACGAAAATGCTTTCCATCTCTGCTACAATGATAATAGAAATATCGCCCGCCATTTCCTTTAGAAGCAGAACCTGTCAATGGGCTACCACAAACAGGACAAGCTAAATACTTTCTAAGAAATAAGTCTGGATGTAACTTTCGGCAAACTTTAGGATATATCTTTGATTTGCCGTTTAATACATCTTGTACTCTATTAAAAGTATCCATATCTATAATGGGTTCATGGATACCTTTCACTACTTGTTCTTCATCTTTCAAATAGGCTGGAACAACAATTTCACCACAATAGAACCTATTTCTAAGCATGTCCATAAATGAGTTTTTGCTCATTGAAAAGCCTTTTCTTGCCCATTGTTGCCTAATGTAGTTAGGAGCTTTCAATCCTTCTGATACTTCATTGAATATGGCTTTAATTTTTACAGCTTCTTTTTCATCTATCTCTACATAGCGATGTTTATCGTCTATTTGCTTGTTGAGGTATCCACGTGGTGCTTTATTCGTACATCGACCAGCCAACTTAGCCTGATGGATGCATTCTTTTGTCCGCTTCGCAATTTTGCTGTTTTCAACTTCTGGCATAGTAAGGTATAAAGCCAACATAACTTTATTATCTGGGATGGATACATCTATTGGATTTTCAGCCGAATTTACTTGTATTCCCAAATCCGCAAAATAACGGATGTTTGCTAATGCAGCCTCTAAATTTCGTGAATACCTGTCCCATCTTGTAAACAGTATCATATCTACATCTTTTCTATGTCTTTTAGCATAAGCCATCACTTTTTGTATTTCAGGACGGTGTTCAAAATCTTTAGCTGAGGCATCTTCTTTATATATGTCAATAACATTATGTCTGTTTACTTGGCAATAAGACCGTAAAAAACTTTCTTGGTAATCTAAACTATTACCTTGTGCTTGCTCATCCGTGCTTACACGTGTGTATAATATAACATTCATATTGTATTTTAATTATTAATTATTTATTCCCCTTTTCTCGACTTCATATTGAATACCTGCAAGCAGGTACAAAAAGTCACGAATTTCTTTTACTTCTTCATTTGTATATTTATCTTTTTTCCTGTTTAAAACATCTTTACATTTTTCTAAACTAATCATCAAAAAAATCAAAACTACAATCTCCTAATTGGAGTTATTATTCCGCTGTGTTTTTTATTAAAACTAATAAAGGATAAAAAAACATGAAATGTTACACAGCTTTATCCCCTGGTATGAATTACAGCTAAATAGAAGGTATACATACATTTAAGAATTAGTTTTTCTTTGTTACAAATATGCGACTTAGTGAGGTTACACACAACTCTAATATGTTAAATAATTTCAATTACTACAATTTACCCAGTATGTTGACATACGTGCTATCATTTCCTTCTACCGCAAAAATAGAAATGAAAAACAAACATATTTTACAATTGAAAAACTGTATTACAAAAGAAAATAAACAACAATCTATTGTAATCTTTCAAAAAAACAATACCTTTGTAACAATATATTGAAATTATTATAGAAGCGTTTAGAAAATTATCTCGTTTCGGAATCTAGCAAATTCAAAAATGGAGGGATAATGACAACTGAACGCTCACGCATGTTATATATACTCACGTAGTATAATAATTTAGCGTGGGCTCTTGTTGTTATTCTCCATTGGGTTTTGCTAGAACCTCGAAACGGATAACAACTAAGTTGCCCACGCTTCTTTGTATATAACCGCACATCTGGGCAAATGAGCATAGTCTATTTAGCGTATGAAAAAAATTATTTTCAGCCTGTTTTTCATGGGTTCATTCCCATTACTTGCCCAAGCTAAAGGTTTTACAGAATCGCTTGGGAATTTTTTAATGGCAGTAACCATTTTAACTTTTTTTGCATTCGTAATCTTTTTGATATGGGGTATTATTATGCTTTTTAAAGGTAATAAGCATGAGTGCATGAAGAAAATGAAATATTGCTTATTCTCTTTTTGCACAATATTTGCTATCTGCTTAATTGCAAGTGCAACAGATGTATGGAACGATGAAAATGTAAATAATAACAATAATATAAGTACAAAGAAGGAGATAACTATTAGTACTCCAGAAGAAGATGCCAAAGAGGTTAGTAAATTAATTAAAGAAGGTAATCCCAAGGCGGAAGAAGTTTTACGCAAGAAGACTGACTTATACCTGACAAAACGCGGAGGAGATGAAACACGTCGTTTTTTGGATTTAGCAACAAAATTTGTAACACAATAAAGCATTATGGATAATATAAAAAATAATACAGAAAACCAAGGAGATGATGAAATAAGTTCAAATACAATAGTCTTTATTATAATATTTTATGTCGCTCTTTGGGGAATTTTCAGTATCTCTTTGCCTGATTTAGATGATTTTGCAGCAAAATATGCATCTAAACATGATGTGAATAGATCTATGGTTATGCACTATGTAACACCTGATTTTTCGTTTTTACCGCTTCCACATGTTAAATATATAATACAATATGAAGATGGTACAGACAAAGTTATAGGTTATGGTTTTTTAGGAATAGTATCTATTACTGGCACTATTGATTAATAGATCGGGCTGCCAAGTATATAGTAAGGAGATGATTCATTATGTACACTATATTTTTATTCCATCTTCTACGTTAACTTAACTTTTTAAGTTAAAAACGACACAAAACAGAGGTGTATCAATTATTCTTCTACAGATTAATTCGATGCACTTCTGTTTTAGATACATTGATTCTAAGCTACAAGCTCCCAAATATTAATTTCTTGTATAGATTCATCTTTTAAATGTTCTTCCCATAATCTCTTATAGGGTTTAAGAATACGCTTAATCGAAGTATTTTTAGATATAAGTGAACGGATTTTAAGCTCTACTTTGTGCATATCGTACTCACATTCTCTAAGTAATAGTTCTCTCTGATAATCCATTAACGTATTACTTTTTATATTTTTCGCCATTTGAGTATGATTTAAAGCCTTACTCAAAATAGGAATAAAAGGAGATGTTTGTGCCTGTAAGACTGACATAAGGCTATTATCATTTATCTTTAGCATTTCCCGTATTTGTACCATTGTATTAATATTAGTCTCAAACCTAACTTTTCCCTGAAAGTATTGCATTACCTCTTCTCTATTTTTTAGCTTAGAAAGGAACATTACATTTATTGCTTTTCCCATTTCATGACCTTTATCATAAATCACTATCCTATTTTTATGTCGAGGTGTAGAAAGCATATTTCGCAAGACAACACCTTCCTCATAAGGTTCACATACCCATTTCTTGCAGTTGGCTAAATGACAATAAATTTGTTTTGTAATACT
>ULNN01023981.1_pt1 | contig 16186 bp, 14 predicted proteins | sample 1951931 | NCBI WGS metagenome assembly ULNN01 (sample SAMEA4835578, study PRJEB28245) | human gut metagenome | biome: gut microbiome; material: fecal sample | place: Denmark | collected 2008
AATTGGTTGCCAAATCAGCTTTGCAAAGATATGCTGTTCTGATAATTGTTTCAAGGTTTTCGATATTTAAACTTTCCCCGATTTGTTTTGAAAGCTTGATAATTCTTTGAGTTTTGTCATAAACTGAACCCATACCTTTTTGGAAGGTCATACCCTTCAAGTTTTCTACATAATCTTCAAGTGTTTTTTTTGTATCATTTTTAACAAAGAATACGGCGTCATCAAGTCTTGCTTTGATAACTCTCAAATTGCCGGCTCTGATATTAGAGAAATCATCACCAATATAGTTTGCTATTGTAATGAACTTGTTAGTCAATTTACCGTCTTTGAACAAAGCAAAATATCTTTGGTGAGATTCCATAACCGTAATTGTAACTTCATCAGGAATTGTAAGGAATTCTTCATCAAAATTACAAACTACAGCAACAGGCCATTCACAGATATATGTAACTTCTTCTAACAAATCAGCAGATATTCTTGTTGTTGCGCCGATTTTTTCAGATTCTTGTTTCGCAAGTTCAACAATTTTTGCTTGACGCTCGTTTTGATCAACAATAACATACGCTTTTCTTAATTCGTCTTTGTAATCATCAATATTCTTGATTTCTACAGGTTCTGTATATGAACGGTGTCCACGAGAAAATCTTGATGACTTGATGTCTAAAATCTGAACAGGAAGTTCTTCGTTGTTGTAAATTGACACAATCCATCTTATAGGACGTGAGAATTTTTCATCGTGCGTACTCCATCTCATAAAATGAGAACCTTGAAGTTTTAGAATAAGATTAGGTATTTTTTCAGGTAAAAGTTCTTTTGTAGATTTACCTTTATTAAAAACTTTTGCATAAACATAATCACCTTCGACATAAAGGTCTTTAGGATTGATATTGTTTTTCTTGGCAAAACCTTCACCTGCTCTTGAAAGGTTGCCATTTTCATCATAAGCAATTTTTTTGATAGGACCTTTAAAAACTTTTTCTGAATCAGGCTGTGCATCTACAAGCCCTTCTATAATAACGGCAAGTCTTCTTGGTGTTGCCATAACATTTATGTTTTCAAATCCGATGTTATTTTCGTTTAAAAATTTACCAAAACTATCTTTTAGCTGTTTAATAGCTGATGGTATAAATTTGTATGGTAGTTCTTCTACTCCGATTTCTAATAAATATTTACTCATTCTTAAAACCTCATTTATAAATCTATTATACATGAAAAATTTTTCCTGCACGAAACCAATAGCAAAAAATATATTTAGAAGTTTTTTATATATATGAAAATATCAACATTAAGGAAGGTATATCCATATCTATATAGAGAAAATAGAAATGTAAAATGGCGCAAATTGACTGACAGTGAGTTTGAGACCTCAAAAAATCAACTGCAAAAAATTGCAAACTGTTTTGATGAAGCTACAAGATATGCGCTATTAAATTCCACTAAAGGCAAGGAATATTTGCGCAATCGTATTCGTATTCAAAAGGGTAATTATCATTTTCCTGCTTACAAAATAAATCTGAATGTAAACGGCAAAAATGAAAACTTTAGAACATACCGTAATGACTATTTTAGTACATACAAAGATATTACAAAAGATTATGCAAAGCATAATCTTATTCTGACACATAATCGTCCGACACTTAGTCAGGCAATAAATATAGCTGTATGCAAAATGGTAGAAAAACACCCTAAAATGAAACCTTTTTACCTAAAACTGCATGGTTTTCCTATTATGAATAATCGTAATTGTGAATTTAACAAACCTTCAAATGCGTTTAAATGGTTTACAGGCAAAACTCCTATTGCGATAGGCGAATCAGGTCTAAACCTGACACTTAAAAAACATAAAAATGAAGTTTTAGATTTACTAAACGATTTGGGGAATTCATCGCCAAAAGATTATAGTTTTGTTGTCCTAAACGGTTTCAAAAAAATCGGAAAGTGTCCACATTCTTGGCATACGATGGCTATCACAAATGTAGATTCTAAAAAACAAACCATTTCTATTATAGATAAAAGAAGTAACACAATTTCTGAGATTTCATTTGATGATGTAGTAAACCGTTGTAAAGCTATCGTCGGTATTAAGCACGAAAAAGAAGTTTAGAAAAATTTTATGAACTCTACTGTTGGCTAATATATAAATCTTCGGTTGGGGAATATGAAATTCCTTATGCGTTTGTAACATGTAATGTGTGCGACATAGTTGTCGAAAGATAAAAGGAGATAATATGAAGAAAACATTATTAGCTACAACATTATTGGTTGCAATAGCAGTTAGTACAAACGCATCTCAAGCATTTTCTTGGAGCAGATTGAACCCTGCAACTTGGGGTACTTGTCCAAAAGCAGAAAAAGTTTGTAAGAAGGAAGAACCTTGCAAACCAAAATGCAAATGTAAAAAAGACAAATGCGACCCTTGTAAAAAACAAACCTGCAAGCCAAAATGTGACCCATGCGAAAAGAAAGTTGAACAATGTAATCCTTGTCAAAAAGCAGTTGTCCCTTGCGACCCATGTGGCAAACCAATTCCACCTTGTGATGCTTGTGACAAGTTACAAGATGCAACAGAAAGATAGATATTTGCTTCTAAATAATGAAGGGATAAAACAAAATTGTTTTATCCCTGTTTTTTAATCTTTATCTTCATTCTGCATAATCGCAATAAGTTCTTCTTGCTCAAGTTTGTCGTGAACTTGAGAATTTATTTCACCACCTATCAAAATCAACATTGAAGTGAAATAAAACCAAACCATTAACATAGCAAAGGCTGCGATTGTACCATAAACAAAGTTATAGGTATGAAGTTTGTTTACATAGATAGAGAACCCACCTGATGCCAACAACCATATTACACAGAAAAATAATGTCCCCGGTAATGCGCTCTTGCGTTTCAAACGTTCTGACCAACTTACATCAGGGAAAATATAGTATTGCAAAAATGCCATTAAGAATAATGCCATAAATGCAACAGGCCACCTTATTGCAAGCAAGGTATCAGCAATATTCGGTGCAAGGTTTATAAACGCTGTCAAGAATCTGATAATTACCTTACCAAATATAATTATGTTTATACTCAAAAATAATACCAAAGTATTTACGACAACCATAACAAGAGATAAAAGTCTTGTATAAACAAAAGCTCTTGTTTCTTCAACTTTGTATGCTCTGTTAAGACCTTTAATAACAACAGATAAAGCGTTCATTGACATAAATAATGTAATCAACAAACCTGCAACAGCAACCGTCGAACCTCTCGGGAAGCCCAAAACTTGGTCTAACACACTGCGAATCAGCCTAATTGAATCGTCGGGCATAACCCGTTCCATAAACAGGAATAGAGGATTCATAAAATAGTTTTTACCGATTAGATTGAACAAAGACATCAAAAACAACATAAACGGGAAAATACCAATTACGAGCATATAACTCATTTCTGCAGCCATGCCGGAGAAATCGTTATCAATAATGGATTTAACTGTTCTGATTACAAAATCTAACGCTTTACCCATTCAGATGCTCCTCAATCGTTTTAAGAAGTTTTTTTAAAGCCTTATCAATACTTGTTTTTATTAAACAACCGGCTGCAAAAGTATGCCCCCCGCCACCATATTCTGCACAAATACCTGCAACATCTATAGTTTTGCTTCGCATAGAAATTTTTGTTGATTTAGAATCTATTTCTTTTGCAATAAATGCTATCTCTGTAGAATCTATAGCACGCAAGGTTTCCACAAGCCCTTCTGTAAAATCATCTTTTGCTTGGTACTTTTCAAGGTCTTTTTTGTAAACAGTTGTGTATGCAACTTTGTCATTAAACAAAAATTCAGCCTTGTTTACGCAAGAATTTTGAAACATCACAAAATCCTTGGATTTTTTTTCATAACAGTTTTTGTATATCTCATTTGGATTAATACCGATTTTTACGAGTTGCGCAACAGATAAAAAGACTTTTTCTGATGTGTTTTCATATCTGAACCCACCCGTATCAGTCAGAATTGCAGTATATAGCCCTGTTGCAGTTTCAAGCGAAATATCCCAATTTTGTTCATTATATATTCCCAACAATACTTCACCTGTTGAGCTTGCACTTGGATTAATAATATTAATATCAGCAAATCCGTTGTTTGTTTTGTGATGATCAATATTGATTGTATTTTTTGCTTTATCAAAAAGAATCTGATGATTTGCTAATCTGTCCAAAGATGCAACATCTAAAGTTATAACAAGGTCATACACCATTGATATATCAAACTCAAATTTTGCAGTTTCTATATGAGGCAAAAACTTATAACAATTAGGCAAATGACCTATGACTAATATATCAGCTTTCTTTTTAAATTTTTCGTAAATTATTGTGTACATTGAACTCGTACTACCAAGCGCATCACCGTCGGGATTGATATGACTCATAATCAATATCTTGGTCGAGTTCTTTATTAAATCTTCCAGTTGATTAAATTTCATTATATAATATTAGCATAAAAAAGGCTAAAAAAAAGGGGCAAAAAATATTGGCTAAAAAAGTTATGTACACAGATTTTGAAGGAGTTGATTCTGTAATTGCAGAACTGCTCAACAACAAAGATATCAAAAAAGCTGTGACTCGCTCTAACTTGTATCGTTTTTGGCAATCTGTTGTTGGCGAAAAATTCGGTGCAAAATCAAGACCATACAGTATGATAGGTGGTGGAGTTATGGTTATCGCCTGCGCTAATAATGTTGTAGCTCAAGAACTGCTTTATCAAAAAGCTATGATTATCAAAAAATTTGCACCATACTTGAAGTCCTTGAAGATTAATCTTAAAGATATCAAATTCGACCCTAAGAAGTGGAAAAACGAGTAATTGAAATCTTATTAATTTCCTATTCACCTAATAATAACTTGAATTAACCTACTTAAACTTAACTTTTTGTCCTTCTTTTAAGCTATCGTTTAGGTTAGTGATTAATCTTTCGTCACCTTTTAAGCCTTCAAGAATTTCAATCTTATCGCCTAAATCTCGTCCTTGTTTTACTCGTATAAAATGGATAGTAGAATCAGGTCTTACCTCTGCAACATAACTATCAGGTGAGGCTAATGTTGTTATACAAGCTGGGTTTACTGTCATAAATTTTTGCATACCTTTTAAATCAACCTTAGTTTTTACATATTGACCGCTATACAAACCCATATTTTTATCATTATTTATAACAACTACAACTTCCATAATTCTTGCAACATTATCTAACTTAGCAGAAATTTGGGAAATATATCCTCTAACCTTATGTTTAGGGTCTTCCGGTATATATACATCTACGGCTTGTCCGTTATGGATATATCTAACAAAATTTTGTGGAACAAAAATAGAAGTTCTCAACTTGCTTATTTGTTGGACTTCAAACATACTTGTACTTGTTGTACTGCCACCTGCTACAACATTTGCCCCTGCATCAATATTATACTTACTGATAACTCCGTCAAATGGTGCTACAACTCTTTTATATCCTTGCAAAGCAGTTAATCGCTGTAAATCTGATTTTGCTTTTTCTACATCTGCTTTTGCACCCAAAAAATTCATTTCAGAAGTTTTGAAATCGTTATACTTTGTATCTAGTTCTTGTTTTGAAATAGCACCATTTACTGATGATTTTTTGTATCTGTCATAAGTTTGACTTGCATAATTATATTGATATCTTGTTTCCATAAGATGTTTTTCGGCAGAAATCAATGCAGATTTTGCGCTTTGTGCTTCTGCATCTAAGTCAGGGGTATCAATCGTTGCTAACACCTGTCCTTTTTTTACATGGTCACCTAACTGTACATATCTTTGGTTTACAAAACCAGTTATTCTTGAAAATATTTCTGTACGATAATAAGGCTTCAATTCACCTGATAACTCTATAGATGGAGCTCCGTCTTGGATTTGAGGAGTTTCTGTTATCGCAACATACTCAACCTCTCTTGAATCTATTGAAGTTATTATATATCTTGCAATCTTCGGCACAATACCTATAATAAAAAATATTAGAAAAACAACGACTGCCATTCTTTTAGGCTCGTTTTTGGTTAGTTTAATCCACAAATTTTTTATAAAAGTTTTTATCTTATTCATCTTCTGCCTCTATAAGTTTTTTATTATTTTTATTCATAACTGCAAATAGCATTGGTACAACAATCAAAGTTGCAAAAGTTGCAAACAACAAACCACCAATAACTGTTCTACCAATAGGTGCGTTTTGTTCTCCACCTTCACCTATACCTAATGCCATAGGTAACATACCCAAAATCATTGCTGAAGCCGTCATTATAACAGGACGGATTCTTGTATAACCAGCCTCTATAGCTGCATCTATTGAAGATAATCCTTCCTTCATTTTTTCTGTTGCAAAGGATATAACAAGAATTGAGTTTGCACAAGATACACCAACTGCCATAATAGAACCCATCAATGCTTGAACACTAAATGTCGTATCTGAGATAAACAACATCCATATAATACCTGATAAAGCAAGAGGAACAGGTGTAATTATAATAAACGGATTTCTCCAAGATTGGAAGTTTACAACAATCAACAAATATACAAGAACCAATGCTAGCATCAAACCAGAAAGTAATGATGTAAATACATAATCCATTGATTTTGCTTGTCCAAAGATATTGATAAATGTTCCTCTAGGTGCAATTTTTTGGTATTTCTTAACAATTTTGTTTATATCTCTTGTAACTCCAGCCAAATCTCTATCTTGGATATTTAACAAAATGTCATATATCGATTGAATATCATAGTGATTAACAACACTAGCTGTTGTTCCTGAGCTTACTTCTGCGATATTAGAAAGTCTTACCGGTTTATTATTGTTGTAAGAAACAGGAACATCAGTTACATTTTTCACTGTATCAACATTATAAGTAGGTACTTGAACTACCAAATTGTAATTAACACCATTTTGAGGATCTACCCAATAATTTGGTGCAACCATAGCACTAGAAGTCAATGCTGTTAATAGATTTTCTGATACAGTTTCTTGAGAGAGTTTCATAATAGATGCACGTCTTTTATCAACTTCAACCCTAACCTCTGGAGTATCTGTTATTTGGTGGATGTGTGCATCAGCAACCCCTCTAACTCGTTTTACATCTTCAAGCATTTTTGAGGTTAGAGCAAAATTTGCCTTCAAATCTTTACCCTGAACCTTTATATCGACAGGAGATGCCAAACCAAAGTTCAAGATTTTACCAACCATATCTGCGTTTTGGAAGAAGAAAGTAGAGTCAGGGAATTCTTTGTTCAATTCTTTTCTAAGTTTTTTCACATATTGTTTTGTAGGTTTATGATTTTCTTTCAATGCAATAAGGATTTCGCCATCTCCAACACCTATTTGCGAGTTATCCATAAATGCAAGGTTAATCATACTTGCAGGAAGTCCTATATTATCAAGTATAGTATCAAGTTCTGTTGGTGGAATAACACGTTTTATTGTTTCTTCAATAGCTGAAAACTCTCTTGCCGTTTCTTCTATTCTTGTACCATGTGGAGCATATACATGTAATCGGATTTGACCAGCATCAACTTCTGGGAAGAAATTTTCACCAATAAATGGTAATAAAACTAACGCCGATAAAACAATAATACCGTACACTACACCAACTTGTTTTGGTTTTGGGATTACATCTTTTTGCAAGAAAGATTTATAAACTTCTCTTAATTTGCTAAAGTTTGTATTAACCCAAGTATTAACTTTATATAATATAGAATCTGGTTTCAAAACTTCTTTGTTTTTCAACAATTTATCTACAAGTACAGGGACTAGCGTATTAGATAACATATATGAGCCAATCATCGCAAAGATAACTGACATTGCAAGAGGTATAAACAAATATTTTGTAGAACCTTCCATCAAAAATATTGGTGCAAATACTGTACAAATAGACAATGTAGAAACCAATGTAGGTGATGCAACTTCAGCTGCAGATTTATAAATAACTTCTTTAATTGACTGTCCCTGAACAGACATAGCTTCTTTGTTTCTCAAAATATTTTCGATAACAACAGTTGCGTTATCAACCAACATACCAATGGCCAAGCCTAAACCACTCAAGGACATCATGTTGATTGTTTGTCCACACATTGCAAAACAAATTACTGCAAAAAGAACAGATAAAGGAATAGATATTGCAATAATAAAGGTTGAGCGAACACTACCTAAGAATATTAATATCATCAAAGCAGTTAACAATGCTGCTAAAGTACCTGAAAAAATTACATCTCGAATTGATGCTTTTACAAATACTGATTGGTCAAACAATACCTGCATCTTTACACTTTCAGGAATTGTTTTTGCAATAGTCGGAAGTAAATTTTTAACCCCATTTACAACATTTAGAGAAGAAACACCTCCAGCTTTATACACAACCATTAAAGACCCAGGTGTACCATTTTCGCGAACAATATTTGTTTGGATTGCATTACCGTCATGAATATTTGCAACATCACCTAAGTAAACAATTTCTCCTGCTTTTGAAAGCACAGGAAAATCGTTCATTTCATTAACTGTTTGTGGTGCGTTGTTTAAGGTTACAAGATAATCCTTGTTGCCGATTTTTGCATTACCTGACGGAATAATTACGTTTTGCCCAGCTATCGCTTTTGTAATTTCTTCCGGTGTCATGCCTCTAGCTTCAAGCTTTTGCATATCAATATCAGCCATTATTTGACGGACTTTACCACCCATTGGTAGTGGTACTTGAGCGCCGGAAACTTTTGTTAGCTGAACCTTGATGTTGTTTTGTGCAAGGTCAGTAACTTTTTGTAATGGAAGTTTTGCCGAAGATATAACAACTTGCAAAACAGGAATTGTCGTTGGTGTATATTTTAAAACTTCAGGAGGTCTTATACCAAGTGGCATATTTTTCATAGATACCTGTGAGGCGGCACTAATCTGAGTAATACCAGCATTGATATCTGTTCCCGGGTGAAGAAAAACTCTTATTACTCCAACTCCCAACAAAGATTGAGATTCAATTCTTTCGATACCGTTAACATTCGATGCGTATGCACGTTCTGCAATAGTAACAATTCTTCGCTCAATATCTTTTGCTTGCATGCCTGTATATGTCCAAACGGCAGTAACTACAGGAGTATCAATTTCAGGAAAAATATCTATAGGTGTTTTGAATATGGTTACAATCCCCATAATCAAAATAAATAACGCCATTACTATAAACGTATAATGATATTTAAGAACCATTTTTACAAAGTTTTTCATTTAATACTGCTCCCTAATGATTTATAAATATCAACTGTATCAACTAATGTACATATTTTTGCATTGTACATAGAACTTTGGTTAATCAAAAATTGACGTCTTGCATCAAGTTTATCAATTTTGTTTCCTGTACCGTTTGTATAACGTATATCAGCAACTTGATAATAATGTGCTGATTTTAATATAGTTTTGTTAAACTGTTCATAAGAATTATAATCAGCTTTTAAGCAAGATAGAGCATTTTCGATTTCACAGAACGCATTTAACAGTACATTGTTGTATGCGTGAAGTCGTTCTGTTGCAATAGCCTTGTTGTATTTTAGATAAGACATTTTGTAGCCACCTGTGTATAAATCAAGCAGTAAACCTGCACCTAATTGATAAACTGTGCTATTCCAATCAAAAATTCTTCCAGCCTTGATTGTTTCAAACCCAATCATTTCATTAAGGTTCACTGACGGTAGAAACATCTTCTTAGCAACTCTAACATCCATTGCAGCTTTTTTGATACCGAGTTCTGCTTGAATAACATCAGGTCTGTTATATATCAAATCCGATTTGATTTCAGAATTAATACTGAATGGAAATCCTGTGTTAGCAACAGTTTTGCGTTCTATGTTTGTATCAGCTTCAGGCGAAACACCTCTCAATACTGCAAATTGATGTAAAAGAACCTCTCTTTGTTTTATCAGAGCATTTAATTCATTTTGTTGAACAACAAGCTCGTATTCTGTTGTATATAGGTTGTCATAAGGTATGATTCCTCCTGTATATAATTGTCGTTTAAGAGCGATTGTTTCATTCAGGTTTGAAATCATTTCTTCACAATTTTTGATAAGAGCATCTGACAAAATAATATTGAAATATGAACATACAACTTCTGATGAAATAGCTAATCTTGCTATATTCAAATCTTCTTCGCTGATTTTTACTTGTAGTTTAGATGATTTAACTTTATCTGACAATTTGCCGAAAATATCTAATTCCCAATTAAAAAGCAAAGGTAAGTGTAAATAATTGTGGCTTGCGTATGTTCCTGTCCATTTTGAAACAGTTTTGTATGGATAAACTGACGGATTTATACTTAGTTGTGGAAGTCGTTCAGATTTTATTGTTCCAAGAATAGCTTCCGATTGTTTTATTCTTGCTTTTGCAATTTTTATATCAAGGTTATTTGCAAGCGCTTCTTCTACATATCCGTTAAGAAGCTCATCATTATAACTTTCCCAATATGGTGACAGGGTGAAAACTTTTTCTTGTTGTTTTTTTGTTTTTGATACCTTTATTTTTACATCTTGTATTGCGAATACAGGTGTCTGCAAAAATAAACCTGTCAATATTAATAGTGTAATCGCCTTTTTCAATACTCTATTCCTATAACAATATAATTATAATCTGCTGATTATTAATTGTATAATATCTAATATTTATGGATATTATAACCTATAGTTATAGTATTTTTTTAAAATGATAATTTTTAGATATAATAAAAATATGAATTTAAATCAGATAAAACATGTTATAGAAGTCGCAGAAGAAAAAAGTTTTACAACAGCAGCCCAAAAGTTATTTATTTCTCAGCCGTCTTTGAGCAAAAGCATAAAACTTTTGGAAAAAGAATTGGGTACGGAATTGTTTGAAAGGAATCCTATCAAACTGACTTTTGCAGGTAAGATTTTTGTTGAAAAAGCAAAGAAAATATTAGCAGAAATTGAGGATGTAAAAATTGAGATTTCTGATATATCAAACCAATCTAAAACCCAACTTGTAATAGGTGTACCTTCTCACAGGTGTTATTATTTTATCCCTAAAATTCTAGTAAAACTAAACAAGGAATTTCCAAATTGTTTTATAAAAATAGAAGAATATCCGACACACCTTTTAAAAACAATGATAGAAGATGACAAGGTTGATTTGTTTATCGGCCCTGAAAGTCCTGACAACACAAACTATATCTCAAATCATATTTGCGATGAAAATGTATTTATTGCATACCGAAATGATTTGGGGATAAACTGCCAAAAAGAAGAAATTGATTTGAAATTGTTTAATAATTGTCATTTTATATTCTTATCAGAAGAACTATCTCTCGGACAAATTGAAAGAAAAATATGCGAGGATAACGACATCACTATAAACTCGGTCATTGAATGTCATAACGCAGAAACAGCGCTTGCAATGGTCAGAGAAGGATTGGGAGTTTCTTTTTTGCCTGAATTGTTCGTCAAATTTTTACCAAAAGATGATAATATCTACTATAAAAAAATTAAAAGAATGGAGTATAAAAGGAATCTTTCGATTTTTTATAAAAGAGATAAATACTTAATCAAGCCAGCAAAAAGGTTTATTGAATTGTTTAAGGAAATTGTTTAACACGACATCGCAACAACAGCATTCTCATAGTCAACCATATAACGATTTTCAGATATAGATGCTAAAATTGGTAAAAGATTTTTATCTTTGGAATTCATTTCACCAGACAATTCACCTTCTTTAAAACCACCCCAAAAACCTAATTTTGGTTTCATTGCAAGTTCTACATCATTATTTCCTATTTGCCCTGAAATTTTGACTTTGTCAGAAGAAACAAGGCCAAAGTCAGTTTTTAATTTTAAATTAACATCTTTACCATCAACTGTACCTTTTACTGTTCTACCACCCAAAAAACCGTCTTTTATTGTTAAATCTACTCCTTTACCTGTCATCTTGTATGTTGATGACATGAATTTTTTCTTAAAATTGTATTTCTTTTCGGTTGCTTTTATATCATCAAGCGTAAAATTATATTGAATTTGCCCCTGTTGATTAGGAGTACCTTTCAAAGTTACAGAATCATTTTGAGGAGTTCTTTCTAGTGAAACATTATTTTGATTTTTGACAAAATCTTGCATCTCAGGTGAAGTAATTTGAACACCATTATTACCACCCTTAACCATTGCATCTTGCTTTGTTGCAACAAATTTATCACTTGCATTTGTTTGATATTGAATTGTTGAAAATGACACCTGAACCCACCTTTATATTTTTGTAACCTACATATATATAAAAACAAAAAGTTACAGAATTTGCCCACCCCACCATATCATATCATACCATATAGGGCATTATAACTCGAATTTAGCCTTGTTAAATTCGAGTTAATATTTTGTTACAATTCAAATGCAGTGATTAAGAGTTAAGTTATTAGAAAAATCGTACTTTGCGTCATCTTGAGGGTTTTATCTACTGCGCTTCGCCTAAAGGCTCCACTACTGTCCCAAATAATTACAATGGAAAATCTTGTAATATAGACTTGAACACATAATATAGAATAACAGAAATCTATTAACAAGTTATTAACTCCGACTTATCAAACTATACTTAACCAACAAGGCAATAGTAAAAATTTTTGGTAGATTTAAAATTCTTATATGAAGAAAGTTTTTGCATTAATTTGTATTTTTTCCCTTGGTCTATCATGTTTTGCAAATACTCCTGAAGAAGTCGTGCAGGGGTATGAGCACATGTTTTTTGAAAAAAAAGCGATATCTAATCAAGTTGTAATAACAAATCTGAGAAACATCATTTGCAAAGGCAATTCCTTCAAAATCTCTTTTCATTGCAAATTCAAATCAGAATGTGCCAAAGCAGGAGATAAAGTTAATTTTGATATAAGAGAAGCAATCTACACCCAAGAAGGAACATTACTAATCCCTGCAGGTTCAAAAGTCGTCGGTACTATTATCAAAATTGAAAAACCAAGAATTCCAAACAAAAACGCTCGTGTTTATTTCAATTTTGAATGTCTGATTCTTGCAGACGGAAAGAATATTGAAATAAATGCCAGACCTAATACAAACGATAACTCACTAAAAGAAGGACCTTGGATGACAACAGCCAAGTTAGCAGCATCAACAGTCGGACTGGGTTGTATAGGTGCAGGTGCAGGGGTTGGATTTGCCTTTATTCCAAACCCTGCAAAAATTGGTGTCGGTTTGGCAATAGGTATTCCTGTAGGTTGTACTGTCGGTCTGATTACGGGTCTTATAACCCCCGGATTAAAATATCACGCCAAAGCAGGAGAAAATGTAGAACTGATATTATGTGAACCTCTCTCTTTGCCTAAAGTATGTAATTAATAACTCTTAATCTTCTTTGGAATAGTACAAAGAATCAGAAATCGCTTTGGTTATATTCTTGCGAGAATTAACCTCATCATAAGTTATATAATCTTTTATTTGTATTTCATCAAGTTGTCTTATGGTATATGTTACAGGTTTGTCACCTACATCAAGAACAGATTGCCCTATCTGCAAAAAATCGTAATCCGTAAACATTTCAATAGGTATAATATCCTTATTTGCATTCATTGCAATTAACGCCGTACCCTTTTTTATCTTAGGGTATTCATTCCTTCTGTGCCTGATACCCGAAGGAAAAACAACGACATTAAATCCGTCATCAAGATAATCTTTTGTTATTCTCTGCATTTCATCAAGCTCTAATCCACTTGGAATGAAGATTTTATCAATAATATTTTTCATCACGAAATCATGTGCTAAACCTTCTTTTACAAAGCAAGTTGATTTAGGAATTAACGACATCAGAATAAGAATATCTATATAACTTGGGTGTGTAGAAACGATGATTTTATTTTTGATATTATTCAACTGTTCAACATTTACAATATTTAGTTGTAATACCCCGACTTTTGCAAGATATCTCACAAACCCACGCCAAGAATGATATACGACTTTTGCATATTTGGTTCGTTTATCTTTTGTAAATCGTTCTATCAAAGGAAACACAACAAAACTGATTATCGCAGCCCCAATATAAAAAAATAAAAAACTTGATAAAACAATAATTGCTCTTATTGATTTCATACTCTTTTTATCCTTCCATAGCTTGTATTCCATTCAGACTTGTTTTGGTTTAAAAACTCGATAAAATCTTGAATACTATCAGAGGTTTGTATTGTGTCACGAAATTCATACCCTGTTTGATTTGTTGATATAACAACCCCGATAGCGACTTCATCTGCATAACAAACACAGATTCTCTTATCAGGTTGAACTATTGCAGAAACAAGACCTGCGCCAAGAGATTCATCACCTGCAGACAATGCAGAATATGGTGTTGTGATTTTGTTAAGCTGAAAAAATGTCGATACCGAAAAATTATGAACCGAGGAAGAAAATTTTATCGGTGAAACCATATTATCTGTCTGATATTGAGAAATAATATCTTTTAACCTGTCAAACTCACCGTTTTTTGAGGTAAAAATAATTTCGTTAATATTCTCATCATATATTTGGGACAAAACCGTAAGTACGAGTTTATCAAGATGACTGAATTTTCTGCGCATTAACATAGGAATATCAGATACATCAATATCTTCATCTTTTATTATTTGATATTTTTCTATATTAAAAGTATTCATGCTAGTATAATATTACAAAAGAGGGCTTATGAATACCAGTATCACAAAATATAATTGCATTACAAATATCGGACACAATATTGATGAAGTCTATCAAAACGCAATAAACGGTACAACTGATAAAATTGTACCCAATACTCAAATTGCTAAAGGTAAAACATTCAATGTCGGTATGGTATCAGATAACAATATAAAAATAGATAATCCTAATTACGATTTGAAGTGTAACAGACTTTTGGTTGAATGTATTGAACCAATGAAAGATTATATTTTTGAACTAAAGAAACAAAACAAAAAAATAGGAATAGTCTGCGCCACAACAAATTCAGGTGTAGAAGAATTTGAAACAAGCCAAAATCCGATACATTCAGAAATCGGAAACCCTGCCGTATTTTTGAAGGAATATTTAGGCACAAACAACTATACAGCCTGTGTTTCTACAGCTTGTACTTCCGGCATAAAAGCATTTTCTTTGGCTCGTAACCTATTAAACTCCAAACTCTGTGATGCCGTTATTGTTGCAGGTATTGACACTTTAGCCAAAGTTCCTTTATACGGATTTGCTTCGCTTGAAGTTTTATCAGAAAAACATACAAATCCAATGAGCAAAAATCGTTCAGGAATAAACATAGGCGAAGGTGTTGCAGTGTTTGTCGTAAAAAATTCTGACTCCGGAATAGGAATTTTGGGAATAGGTGAAACTACGGACACATACCATTCAACAACACCTGACCCCAAGGCAACAGAAGCTATAAGAGCAATAAAACTTGCACTCAATGATGCTAAACTAAAACCTCAAGATATAGATTATATTAATCTTCATGGCACTGGAACAATCGCAAACGATTCGACTGAAGCTAGAGCTATCGAAAAGATTTTTAAAAACACCTTCTGTTCCTCAACTAAACCTATGACAGGTCATTGTTTGGGTGCATCTTCAAGTGTTGAATCTGCTCTATGTTGTGCCTTGATAGACAAAGGTGGTTTTTATCCACATATTTATGACGGTGAATACGATGAAAGCCTGCCAAAGATTAATTTGTCAAACCCACCAAAAGAAACTAAAATCTGTATGAATAATGCGTTCGGATTTGGTGGTACAAATGCAATTATGATACTCGGCAGGGGTAAATAAGAATTTTGTTTTAATTTGTTATTTAAGCTAAAATAAATTTATTAACACTACAAATAAGAAGGTACGGAAGAATGATTCTTGCCAAAATTTTACCACACGATGCACCAATGATTCTTATTGATAAATTGGTAGATGTGAACATGGAAGAAAAAAATATCATAGCAGAAGTTACGATAAAAAATTCTATGGTCTTTTATGATGAAGAACTGCAAGGCGTTTCTTCTTTGTGTGGGATTGAATTTATGGCACAAACTATCGGTTGTTATGCCTACTACAAAAAAAAAGAAGGTGAACCGAAAATCGGGTTTCTTTTGGGTACAAGACTATATAATAACGGTATAGAAGTTTTTAAACTGGGCAAAACCTATACAATAAAAGCTCAC
>ULNN01019932.1_pt1 | contig 16071 bp, 20 predicted proteins | sample 1951931 | NCBI WGS metagenome assembly ULNN01 (sample SAMEA4835578, study PRJEB28245) | human gut metagenome | biome: gut microbiome; material: fecal sample | place: Denmark | collected 2008
TCGTAGGCGAATTATCGGCAGAATATTTTGATTGCACCCGCGTACCGCCGCCCGTAAACGCACTAATAGCGTTTGCGAGTTCTGCGTCGTTATTATCCGATTTTAGTTTAGTCCAACCTTTGCTCGTATAAAGATACATATTTCCGTAAGCAACTATCAATCTGCCAGCATTTCCGTTTTCGTTGCTGTTTGTATTCCACCAGTTCCATAATGTGCCGCCGCCTGTATTAGACGGCGTTTTGGTTGCGTCGCCCGTCGCAATTCTATTGAGTTCTGAAATAATTTCGCTATCGGTAATAGTAGAACTGCAAAGCAAGTCGTATTCCTTTTTGCCGTTTCCACCTCGCGAGGTGGCACCGATAGTAATATCAACGTCGTCGTTATTTCGTCCGCTACCAAGCCCTTGTAAGTTCCAGCCGCCAGAACAAGCGTTATAGTTTTCGCCGCCCGCTTTTTCTTTGAGCGTTTTATACATTGAGTAGGTCAGTTTTCCGTCCTTATACCATTGCTCAATATCCTTTTGCGCGGAAAGATAAGATTTAATTTTCTTCTGGTCGTCAGAACCGAAATCGGTGTTTGCGACAGTTTCTACGGTTACGGTAGCATACTTATTGTATACAGTCTGTAATTGCTCTTTGGAAATATAGCCCTTTGTGTAATAATCTTCGGCGGTTGCTATATTGTAATCAAGTGAGGTTACATCGCCTTTTGAAATGCTATCGTTGATAGTGTCAACGGTATTGTTACCCATTTGTTCGCGTATCGTCTTTTCGTATGTCGCCCTGTCCTCGTCCGACAAACCAAGTTTCTGTAAGCCGTCAAGATATTCGTCAAGCGAGCCTGTTGCCGCTGCGTCCACGTTAGCGAGCGCACTTTCAAGTATCGCCTTACTTTTCTCTTCGGAGGCTTTATTTTTTGTGTTTTTCAACAAGGTTTTTAATGAGGCAACCTGATCGTCTGATAGACCGTATTCTTTTGCTATGCCGTCAATCGCCTCTTCGGTATATGTAGTATTCGTGTCCTGAACGCCCGACCACAACGAATCGAATACGTTTTGCTTTTTACTGCTCGCGGTCTGCTCTTCATTGTATTTTCTCTGCTCTTCAAGTTGCTGGCGTTCGTATTCGCGCTGCTCGGCTGTTTTTTGTTCGTTATACTTGCGCTGTTCTTCGAGTTGTTCCTCATAAAGAGCCTTTTCCGCAAGTTTTTCATTCATTGCGGTTATATACTGCTGATATGTAGCCTGATTATTTGATTTAGAGGCGATTTCCTGCGCCGTAGCAGCCTGAGCGTCTGCACGTTTCTGTGCGTAAGCCTGTGCCTGCAAATAATCGGAATAGCCGCCGCCCGTTAAGCCCATTTGAGCAAGCGTTTCAGCGTTCGTTCCGTAGGTTGCTTTATTCTGCGCGTAGGCGTTTTCAGCGTTAGCCATAGCGCGGGCTTTCGTCTGCTCTGCTTGCTTGTTTGCAGCGTCAAGTTGTTCCTGATAGCCCTTTTTCATTTCAGCGATATAGTCCTCATAAGACATTTTACCGTCAGTGGTCTTATCTTCTTTCGTTTGGGCGGCGGGCGTTTCTTTATCCGCTGGCTCGTTTTGTTTAACCTGTTCGGCTTGCGACGGCATTTCTGTTTCCGCAGGCGATTGAGCAGGAATATAATCGCTGTATTTTACAGCAGATTGTTTCTTCTCAGGATATAAACTCTCGATTATTTCTCGTACCGCTGGGGCGAAATTATCTGCACTTTCGGTTTGATTTTTACTTGTGGAATTGCCAACAGACGGCTTAACTGTCGGCATTGTTTCAATACTGGGGTTGCCTATAATTGCCCCGTCGTCCGTTACGCCGCCTTTCTTACCGCCAAAAAAGCCGCCGCCCACAGTTCCGACGACGTTACTATCAAACTCTGGTTTTTTGATTGCAACCTGATTGTTAGGCAAAGACGAAATCGTGGGCTGCTTTGTCATATCGCCTATGTAATCGCTATAACCGTAAGAGTTTGCTTTTGATTCATACTTCAAAGCGGGTGTTACGCTGGGAAGTTTTGTTTCTTCGCCAGTATACGCGCCTATATAACCGCTTTTGCTGCTTTTCGACGGCGTAGGAATGTTTATAAAATCGCCATAAGTGGGGTTTGGCGCGGGTAAGTTCAGCAACGATAAATTGTTTGCGCTGCCAGTACCGCCGACAAAATCGCCATATAAGCCGCCCGCACCGCTATTTTTCTTCTTTTTGCTCGTGGTAGTTCCTAACGTTAAATTCTGCTTAATCATTGAGCCTTACCTCCCATTTTGTTTATGTATTCCAGATAGCCCTCTGCGCCGTCTGCACGCTCTTTTTCTATGTAAGCCTGCGTTTGCAAATCTTTGTTTTTCTGCTGTTCCGCCGCAAGTTGCTGTTCGAGTTGTTCTCTTTGCGCCTCTATAATGCCTCTGATACGTTCTACCATATCTCTTGCGTCTGGATAATGGTGCCTTTCCATTTGTTGCCAGAAAATAAGCAGTGTTTCGAGTTGCTGCGGGTTTCCGTAACAACCGTTCTGGAAATTCAAGCGGTTTTCGCTCCAAATCGTTTCCCTTGACTGCTCCACGTCGCCTGTCGGATCTGTTCCGAATAAATACTGTGTGTTGTAGTAATATTCGCCGTTTTCGTCGCGTTCGATAAAATCGTATCTGTTGAACTGAGCATTTTGCAGCCTGCCCATACTATCGACGTAAGACATTGCGCGCGGCTCGTCGGCATAAGCGAGGTAGTAAAGGAAAATTACCTCGTCTATTTCGGCATAAGCGGCATTTTTCATTTTACGCTTACTATCAAGCCGCCCCGCCGATTGATTGACCTGTATTTGCTTTGCCTTGCCGCTCTGAGCCGTCGAATCGGCTTGCCCTTGATAACTGTCGGTAATGCCCATAATGCGCTTTGATTGCTGATAAAGTCGCTCAGACTGTGAAATATCCTGAGTTAAATCTACCTGTAAATCAATTCGCCCGAACAATTTGTAATTGCCTTGCCCCACCTTGATTACGTTCTTATACAACCCGTTGTCGAATTGCCCGATATAATCTTCTGGTGCGGTAGGATATACGCCTGCGTTCATAAGTTTTTCAAGAATACGACTTTCGATTTTGTTGATAGCCTGCTGTTGCGGACGAATAAACTCGCAATCGGACTGTCCGAAAAGGCTATTCTCTTGCGACGTGTTTTTTCTGATAATAATAGGGAATTTCGACGGTGTATAGTACGGCAGTTTCGTGCGTTCGAGTTTCGGCACCTGCACGGGAACGGTAGCGGGTATCATTATACCGTTTATCTCGTCCATAGCCACGCTACCGTCCTCTAAAACGGCTTGCTGCTGCGATTCTTCCATTACTACCTGCCCGTCTTTCATAACAGGCGAGGCGGCGGGTATCACGCTGCCGTCGGAAAGTACAATATCGTGGTCGAGTTCCTCGTATTCGTCGTCTTGCAATTCATAGTCTGGCTTATCGCAAGTACATAATTCTTTACGCCGCCCGCAGTTCTTGCAAACATATACCTTACGCGAATAATAGTCCTCAATATCCTGCAATTCGGTATCGCCCGACCAGATATATTGACAGATTTTATCTTCGTCGTTTTTGTAATAGCAAACGTTGACGGTTGCAGTTTCGTCGGTTTCGCCGCCATTCTCACTTTCGGTATCGTCTGCCACGTCTATGGAAACGCCGTACTTACGCACTAAGTCCTCTTTTGTGGTTTCAAACGTAATAAAGCAGTATTCCATATCGTCAATATCGTAAATGCAAGGCTGCCCAACGAAATGCGACGGCGACCAGCACGTTATTTTAACGTCGCCCACCGTGTTATGTGTCTTTATCGAGTTATCCCACTCAACAAGCCAGATACTACCACCGTAAATCGGGGAATACCTCTCGTCTATGTCGTTCATTTTCTCGAAAGGCAGTTGATTGCGCTTATTTTTAAGCAGTCTTTCTACGCTTTTCGCGTTTCTGTCGTTCCGTTCGGAATATATCTCTGGCGTTACCGCAGTAGAGGGTAAATAACTTGAAAACTGGCTTTCAATAAGTTCATAAGTAATATTTCTACCTGTGAGCGCGGGTTCGTCGCTGCCGTCGATAATTAAATCGCCCTTGTATTGCTTGCTCCACTTTTCAAAATCGTCGCGGAGGGCTGCCTGTTGTCCTCTGGCATTCTCAAATAAGTCCTTGAAAAATTGTAATTTGTTTTCTTTATCTACACGCATTATAACGGTTTACCTCCCTTGCGTTTGATTATAATATCTCGTTCTTCCTGCGTTCTGGCGTTTCTGTAATCTTCCAGTTCGTCAGGTCTGTATTTGACGCGTTTGTCGCTTTCTGCCGCCGCAGGGCGCGTCCAGTAAATAGCAAAATACCTTGCAGCGTCTGGGCTATGCGTAATTTCGTGCGGCTCGGTTGCGCAGTCTGTCGGGTGTTTCTCGTCGCGTTGCAATTCTGGCAGGTATTTTATAAGCCACTTACAATTTGAAAAGATATGCAGCCGCGATACGCCGTCGGCATTAGGTTTCATAAGTTCTTTAAGCGCAAGCCAGCCCGCCTCTCTATCGTTGCTCGATTTCGTAAGTTCCAGCCCCGCCTCATAAAACAACGTATCTTTCCCTTTGCCCGTTTCCTGACTTCTACCCCACAAATCGGGCGGCGCAAGCGTTGCATATATATTCTCGTTTTCGTCTGTAAAATCGAGTATTTTCTGGGCGGCGGTCGATATAGGCAAATCGCTTTCGCATAATTCTCGGTAAAAATAGCAGTTGTGCAAGTTATCCACAGCAACCCAGTAGCAAGCCAACATATCGAGCCCGTAGTCGAAAGCCCTGTACCGCCGCCATTCAGGAGGAATTGCGAACGGTGTACAAACGTGTATTTCGCGCCGAAATTCCTCAAAGTATTGCCCCTCGAAGTAGTCCCACTCGCCATTTAATAACCCTTGCTTTTCGCTGTCTGGCAGGTTTTCAAGACGCATAACGTAGTCTGGATCTTTTTCCATAAGAAATAGGTTGTCGTAAACCTTGCTCGGAATGAATATACGGCGAGAAATAATCGGTTTTCCGTCTGGTCTGTAACCTATAACCACGTCGTGCGGCTTGTTCCACTCGCCTATATCAACGAAACGTTCTTTAACCCAAACGCGCCCCGCGCCTGTCGGGTTTGTGGACGATTTCATATATTTCGGATAGCCGTTTGCGCCTCTCAAACGCGAAAGCATATATGTGTAGGTAAAGTTCGTAAAATGCGTCAACTCGTCAAAGCGGATAACGTCGTACTCTGCCGATTGATAATTGTACACGTCGGTTTCGTTTTGAAGATACCCGCAGTCGATTATGCTGCCGTTGATAAATGTGAACGTGTGCGCCGTTTGATTATAGGAATATTTCCCCCTCGGATAAACCGCAAGCATTGTACGAAGAATAGAACGCTCTAACTCAGGATAAGTCTTTCTGAATATAATCTGCTTGCTTTTCGGATATTTCAATGCGTACAGCATAGCGTCGATAACTTGCCCGTAACTTTTGCCGCCGCCCGCCGCCCCGCCGAACAGTACCTCTGTCGCCTCTGCCTCAATAAATTCCTGCTGCTTTTCCGTAATCTCTAAGTCTATGGAATTGTTTTCGGACTTATTGCGGTTTCTTGACGACATTGATATTTACCTCAAACGGTTTTTCCTGCGTCTGTTCAAGCGCGGACTTATCAACCATATCGTGGTCGTTGACAAGGATAAACTTTGCGAAATTGCTGTCATACTGTTTCGTTATGCCGTTGAGTTTTGCAATACCGAGTTGCATTTCCTTTGCCCGCACATACGCGATATCAAAACGGGGGTACTTAGCGCGCCAGTTCGTCAACGTACTCATTACTACGCCTATCTTTGCCGCAAACAATTCAAACGTCGGATATTTAGGCGGCATAATCATTTTCGGTGTCTTTCTGGTAAGGTTGCCGTCCTTGTCGTAAAATTCCTCGTAAATGACGGTAGGCTCAGGAACAGCAAAAAACTCTAAAAGCATATCGCAATATTTCTCACTGTACTTATCCGCCGCTTTGTTTTCCTTTTGGAAACGTGTTTCAGAACCGACGGGGTTGCCTTTCTTAAACTGCCCGCTATTGCTCTTCTTCTTTTTAGTTGTAGTGGTTTTTTTATCGCTCATTTTGTAAATTACCTCATTAAAACAAAATAAGCCCCACTCCGACTATTAGGAGCAGGGCTCTAACCTCTAAGGGTATTGGCACTATGTAAAGTATAGCATAGTTTTTACTTGAAATAGTACCCGAAAAATATTTACCGTCTTTCTCTTAGGTAGATATAACATACTTACTCTTATATATTTATAATATATCTCTCTGTATGTAGTTATATTTACTTAGTAGATAGGCTTGCTTTTTCATATCAACAGCAAATAGAGGGCTATTTCAAATATCGCTTTTCGCTTTCTGTTGTAGTAAGCATTGTGCGACATATAGAACTGTATCTGACTACGGTCGTAACCCCTGTTATCGGCAATATCAATAAGAAAGTCGGCGCGGCAGCCCTCCTCGATTTCGGAAAGAGCCTTGTCGATTGCCTCATTCGTTTTTATGTATGATTGCAGCGTTTCGGCGGCAATGTTTCTCTCTCGAATAGCAAGGGCTTTACGGTCGTAATCGGCACATTGAGCCCTTACGACTTTTATTACCCCTTGCGGCAATTCGTATTTATAAAACTGTTTCGGTCTGCCTATCGGTCTGCCTGTAATTACACTTTGCATAATTGCCTCCATTCTTATTGACTGCCTTTAATTAAAACGGTAAATCGCCGTCGTCTATCGGTTCGAGTTCGGGGCGGCTGCGCTGCGCTCTGGCTGTTTCCCCGCTTTCGTCGCTCTTATTTGCGGAAGATAAGAACTCCACCTCGTTTGCAACGATTTCGGTTACATTACGCTTGTTGCCGTCGTTATCCTCGTAAGTCCGCGTTTGCAGACTGCCGACAACGCCAACCTTGCTGCCTTTTCTCAGATATTTTGCGCAGTTGTCCGCTTGTCCACGCCACGTCTTTATGTTGAAAAAGTCGGTCTGGCGTTCGCCGTTACTATCGGCATAAGGACGATTGACGGCTATCGAAAAATTACAGAAAGAAATTCCGCTCTGCGTTTCCCCGTAGTCTGGATCACGTGTAAGATTGCCGATTAAAATAACCTTATTCATTGATTAAATCTCTCTCCATACGCCGAGCCTTGCCGCGAGAATATCCGCATACTCGCACATTTTCTGTAATTGCAGTTGCAACAAATATCTTTCGCCGTCGTTAAGTTTATCGCTGCTCTTCGACTGTAAGAATTGAGCCAGTTTCTGCGCCCTCGCAACCACTTCGGCTTTCTCTTCTTCGACGCGTTCCTTTGCCGTCTTTTCTCTTGCCTCCTCGCACGACTGCTCACATTCCGCAAGTTCCTTTTGCAGCGCATAGCCCTCCAATTCCCAGAGTTTTCTTTCTATGCGCTCCATACAGCAGCGCGCGCCGATTTCTTCGTTGTAATTCGCTTTATCTACGCAAGCACTCGATTCTGAAAGAATAAAGCCGCTTTTAAGCGTTACCGTTACGACGGTACATTTTTCCTGAACGGTGGCAACGTCGATTTTCGCCTCCGCAATAAGTTTTGCAATCTGTTCCTGAGTTACTTTGTTCTTTGACATTTTAATGTCCTCCTAAAAAATAATTATTATATATAACGGGTTTATACCGTTTATATCTACTTAGCCCTCTGCAATTTCCGACTTAAACCAGTCGCAATCAATTATGGCGACGCAATCGGGGCAAATAAGTGCGTCGTCGCTATATTTATCCCTGAAATAATCAAGCGCGTTATGAATACAACGCTGCCCTGTCGCGATAAAGCAATACCAATAATCGAATTGTATATCACCGTCGTCGTTTATGTAAGAAACCGCAATAATGTAACAATACTCGTTGTAGTATTCATTTTCTTTGTATGTTAAATTCAACTTTTCGTATTGCCAGCCGTCCACAGCCTCGCCGTCTGCATACGGCTCGTTATGCAGCACGTCGAGCACGCACCACATAAGCGGCGTTTTGTATGTCGGAAACGAACACGCCGACAGCATAAAGCACATAATTGCGACAATAAGTGCAGCAACTACTCTTTTCATATCCACAACACCTCCGTAACGCCGCGAAAGCCCTTTTGCCAGACAAACCACGCGTAAGCGACCGCAGAGCCGCCGCCCGCTTTCATTTCGTCGAAACAGGCGTTTTTAGCGCATAAAACGCGCTCAGAAAAGACGTAAATACTTTTCGGCGGGAATTTCTTAAACAGTTCGTTATATCGCGTCTTTCCCTCTAAAAACGTCAATTTCAGAAACATATAGCAACGGCAGCCGAAATGCAATATATCCAACGCTTTTAATACAAATTCTTTCGCATATTTGTACGGCGGGTTAGTGATTATATCCATATCTGCCCAGTCTTGCAGCGCGTTAGGTGCAACACTCAAAAAGTCTAATAATTTGTATGTATCGGAATAGCCTCTGTCGATAATATCCGTCGAAAGGACGTTGTAGCCGTGTTCTTTGAGCCGTTCGGATAAATGCCCCGCGCCGCAAGCACATTCCCAAACGTTTTCATTCGGGCGTTCTACCGTAAGCAATTTATCTATCGCTATCGGATCGGTTGCATAGTAATCGTCTTTTTCCCGCTCTTTGTCGGTATGATTGCTCGCACCCAGCGTTTTATATACCGAGTTTCCGTTTCCTACCCAGTCGCTCATTTCTCGTCCTCCTCGTCCTCTGTTTCTGTTACCAGCCCTAAATTCGCTAAATCTTCGAGCAAAGCCGCGTCTTGCGTTTCAATAGCCCGCTGCGCAATTCTTCTCAGATACGAATTGAGAATTTCAAAGCCGACGGCAATACTGTTGCCCCACTCTTTAACGTATCTCGACTTGCTGCTGTGCAGAGCCTTACTGACCTTGTTAAGCAATTCGTTGTAGTCCATTTTTATAAGCATTTTCACTTTCTAATTCCTCCAACTTTTTCAGCCATTTTGTTTTTATAACTTTTTCAAGATAGTCAGCATTGTATTTTGGCTTTGACGAAACGCAGGAAAACGGTCTGCCGAGTTCTTTCTCTCGAATGATTTCCGTTTCACGCATTTTGTTTATCATAAAGGCGAAATGGTCGGGATAATACTTGTAAAGGTACGCAAAATTTATAAAACTTGCCATAGGACAATACATACACCCGCAACGCTTTTGCGTCAAATAATAGTGGTTGAATATCGGTTGCGTTTTTGCCCACGCCCAAATCGTTTCTTCTTCGATACCGTTTTCAACAAGCGGGTAACGTTCTATTTTTTGTAAATCTACCCGCTTTGCAAAACGCTTTTCTTCGTCGGCGCAATAACCGATATAAAAAACAGTATAAAAACCTTGTGTTTTCATAAATTCTTGTAACTGCTTTTTCGCTGTTAGTTTGTACTTATCATTACACCAACGCGCAACTCTTGTCGGAAAGCCGTACCTTTCGTAAAGTTCGCTCCACGATTTTGTCGGCTTTATTCTCACAAACTTTATTCCGAATCGTTCGCATTCCGACTGCATATAATCAATTACGTTTTTTATGAACGGATAATCGATTTCAAGTTCAAAATGCACCACACCGTCAAGCGGGTATTTATCAAGGTTATGTAAAATGAGATTGAGCATAAACAAACTGTCTTTCCCGCCCGATACGCTCGCCCAGTATGACGGGCGCAAGGCTAATTCTGTGCTTTGCATAATTCCTCCACATAGCACCACGACTGCGGCGGGCGGGTAATTTCAAATTTTTTCGCCCACGCCTCATAATGGCAATGAGTATTCGGATAAAGATTGAAAAGCCACTCTTCTTCCGTCATAAAACCCGATTTTCTAAATTCGCTTAACTCTTTCGGCTTGTCGTAGATTTTTAGGTTTGTTATGTGCATTTCGGAAATGTCTTTACAGTCCTTGCCGCTGTATTCCCGTATTTCTTCTGCGGAAACGCAAGCCGTTTTCGGCAAATGAGCGGGTATACCCACACAAATACGCCACTCTGTGATATTGTCGCATATCCACTCGTTTACTACTTTGTGCCGACCGTCAAAACCGCTTTCATAAGTCAAAACCTTAAACGGCAATTCACATATAGGCGGTTTCAACCTTAATTCTGACACTTTAAGTCCACATTCAATGTTACGGTTATGTTTTGCTTTAATTGACATTAAAATTGTTTTCATTTTTTGTTCCACCCTTTTAGGTTTCCATTCTCTATGCTAAGCCTTTTGTTTCGTTCTCGTTCATCCGAAACAACCATTTGCAGATACGCTTTATCTTTCATTAAATCTGCTATCTTGCCTTTTAATTCCACGATTTCCGCTGTCATTTCTGCAATTTTGGCATTTTCCTCAATTTGTCTTTCTTTATTCATTGCTTATTCCTTAAAATTTTCTTCTGTGTATTTTCCCTTTGATATATCCTCTAAAACAGCACAAATTTTTTCATTTTCTTTTTGCAGATATGTGATTCTTCCGTTGTTATTAGAAAGACGGTTTTTTGCCATTTCCTCCAACGCTTTTACGGCGTCATCGTGAGAAAGCGCATACCGTCTATCGTAAATCGACATATCGCTCTTTCTTATTCTATTTGTCCAACCGCTCCCGTCGGGGTTTTTACAAACGATAAACGTTTTTGCTGTTTCTTGTTTGATATATTCTGTTTCTATATGATAATTGTTTGTCAAAAAATAATTACTTACATAGTAAATTTTTTTAAGTTCCATTTTGCACCTCCGATTTTTGATTTTGTGGTATAACTTTTTAAGCCCTACGGCTAAGGCAAATTGCAGCGGCATTGCAGGCGTAAACGGTGCAGCCCAGAAAGCAATAACCGCGCCGAACGCCGTCCACCACCAACTATTTACGAATATCGCCAGAAAGCCTGTAACAATGCACGGCAGCCAAAATATAATTTCCGCTATAACAAACCAAAGCAGCATTTCTTTGTTTATAACGTGCTTTCTGAGCCACCGCCACGCCTTTTTAATTCGCTCTTTCATTGTCTGAACGCCCGTTCGCGTTGTTACACCCTCTCAATAAGCCCAGCGGCAGCGAGTTCGCATACTGCGTCGTATACAAACACGCCGCGAGGCTGAAATTTTACAACGCTATGTACGCGAGTGTCTTTATCGCATATTGTATCGAAATACAACTCTCTTGCAAGATTGTTTACGATAATAACGTTATCGTCGCGGCAGGCAAAATAATAATTTGTCTGCACCCTTGAAACCTTAAAACTCTTAAAACCGTGTTTTTCGAGTTCTTTAATGTCCACACCTGATTTTAACTTTAACATTGTTTTGCTCCTGCTTTTTATTTCCCTTTCGGGAGGGGTAGTTTCCTACCCCAAAATTACAACCTCGCCGCTCTCGATTTCCTCTCTAAGTTGTCCTTCAAGGAAATATCTGATATAAGATTTCGCCCTTATCTTCCACGCGCCGCCGTCTGCCTCGTAAAGCGAGAATGTTCTATCTGGGCTAACTCTGAATAAGAACTCCGATTCTGGCTGCATAGCCTCGATAAACGTGCGATACGGTACAAGTTTACGAATAGGAGCGGCTTTTATATTTTCCGCGAGAGTTGCGCCAGACTTAGCCACAACCGATTGAGAAACGCCGTCGTCGTTCATTTCAACCGATTCAACGCTTGCAAATTTCTTTAAGAGTTGCAACAAGTCTTTTGCGTCGTCGTTTTGCTCGAAAAGCGAACGAATAGCGATTACAAAACTTTCGTAATCATAGGAACAGCCAAAACGGAATTTGCTGCCCGTAGTTTCTGCCGCATAGGGAATTTCCCGCTCTTTCTCGTTATCCATAGAGGTTATAACAGACACCCTTGTTTCGTTCTCGATATTGACGTAGAGCGGAAGATTAAATCTGCCTTTCTCTCTTTTTGCTATCTGAACGATAGACGAAAGGTCCGAAAAGGTAAGCCTCGCCGCAGTGGGCTTATACGGTTTTACCTCTGTGAGCCTGTCGTTCGTAACAAATGTGCGGTCGCCAACTTGAATTTGTTGTACCAGATTTTCTTTTACAATTCTTTCGATTTCCTTTACCGTGCTTGCGTTTACGCTTTCCATAATTTTTTAGTCCTCCGTTTTTTGAATTTCAAGTACGTTTGTTTCGTGTACTTCCCCGAATATATCTGCCTGTCCGTCAATATAACCGCCGCCCGTTTCGACAAGGCGCATTGTATTGTCGGCAAGTCTTGCCATAGCCATTTGCGCATAAACCGCGTCAGTCGGACGCAATTTTGTTTTTACCGTCATTTTTGTACTGATTTCGCGTCGTGAATTTATCGGCGTGAAGTCCATTTCAATGGTAAGTTTCCTTGTTTTTTCGTCCGTATTTGGGTTAGAAATGTTTTCGAGTACCTTTCTCATTTCGTAATTGATACGTCCGATAATTGCAGAATCCGCGAACTGCAAAACGCTGTCTACATTTTTCATTTTGTGATACCTCCTATTTCGTATCGAGATTGCGGGCGTTATATAGTGCCGCAATCATATATTGCATTTTGTTTCTGATTAAGCCCTTTTCATATCGGCTTTCAACGTCGGCTATTGCCTTATCGAGGTTTGATATGTCATTGTTTTGTTTGATATGGCTGCATAAAACCTCTAAATACCGATATGTAGGTACTTTTTGCCCGTTTACAACCACATACTTTTTGTCTTTCACGGCGTTTATAACGCCCCAGAAAAGATTTCTGTAATCGTAAACGTTGTGCCCGTCGAGTTGTTCCATAGTTGCTCTGTCAAGCCAGCGATTGAGCATTTTATCGAAATTGTTTACATAAAAATCGACTGCCTGCTGCTGTTCGGCGGCGGTAACTCTTTCCTCGTCCTCGCCTATTTTTACTTCTGGCAGTTCGCTTTCGTCTGGCTTGTTCCAGCGTTGACCGACAGCCTCTCTGCGTATAGCAGAAATTTTTTCGCGTTTTTTTATGTTATCTAATACCCGCTTTGAAGTGATTACGCCTTTTTTTGAACTAAACGTATCGCAATTTTCGATTACTTCGAGTATTTTGCTTGCGTCCGTATGCAAGTTGTACGCTATGCCGTCAATGTCGGATTCTTTTATTTCGCCGCCATTTTCGTGCATAATCTCTACAAGGCACCAATAAATGCCATAGCCCTCTAAACCGCATTTCATTCGCAGGTTACTCAGATTATCGCGCGAATAAAAATCGTGAGAAAAGTATAGTTTATTTTCACTACTCATAGCAGCCCTCCAATATTGAGTTCCTTTAACTCGACAATCAATTTCGGCTCATTACCGTAATATTTTTCTGCCGATAGTCGAATAACTTGCGTATCGTCTTTGTATGCTACCTTATTCAAAGCGTCGCATACGCATTTAACGACGTTATCAATATCGGGCTTTTTCGTAGGTCGGAGCGTACAGTTTAACGCCTCTGCCTGTTTTTTCTTGCTGAACGATTTCGGGATAGCGTAAAACGCTTTGATTGTTATTTCTAACGGACATTCCCAGAACGGCGTTTGTTTGCCGCGCAGGGCGGTAACGAAAGAGAGCATAATAAGGTTTTCATAACTTGCCGTTTTTTCAGGTGTATAAGCCTTTGCAAACCCGCCTCTTATCGTTACTCTTGCCCGCTGCTTGCCCTGAGGTTGTCCTAAAACCTCAAAAAACATATCACCCCTCCGCTGTATCGGAAACCGCCTGTGCTGCGCCTAATAAAGAATTTTCGGGCGCGTCCGCTTTTAATTCTTGCGCCTTTTGTTCGGCGGGTGTGATATAATCTTCGGGAGCGACTACATAATCGTCGCTATCTTCCATAGCCTTGCTGTCATTCTCGTATGCCGTCTGCATATCAATGCTCATAATGCCCCACTTTGAAATAAGTTGACGGAGCATTGTTTTGTATGCCATAGCGTCAAAATCTTTGTACCAGAACGACGAATATTTCCACATTTCCGTTTCTGGCACCTTTCCTGCCTCATAGTCGGCATAAGACACTTTTGGATATTTGCCGCCCGTTCCGTTAAGGCTGAAAGCCTTTGAGTACTTATCGGCGTGAACGAGCATTTTCTTTTTCGACCAGTACAACGTTTTTATGAAACCGTTGCAAAGTTCAAACATTGCATAATAGCCGATTGTAGGCTTTGCCTCGCGCTCCTCGTCGTCCGCAATAATATGGACGAATAATTCTTCCGTGAGTGGATCGTATTTTACGAACTCGCCCTCTTTTATCGCGATTACGTTGATTTTTTTGTAATTGCCAGAACGGATAGCAAGTTGAATATATCCCTTGTAGCCAAGTACGAACGTTGCGACGGTTCGGTTATTTTTCTTGTCGTCGAACGGGACGAGATACGCAAGCCCCAACTGCGGGGAAAGCGATAAATTCAGAGCGTTTGCAAGCAACGCTGCCGATAAAATCGTGCTGTTGTCGCACTCTTGCAAGTCAAGATTAGTGCTTGTTGCCGAAAGAATACTCGATACAAATTTTTGAGCCTCTTTCTCTGTGCCGAGCATTTTATTCAGGCTCGCCTTAACTTTTTCGCCTGTGAGAAACTGACTTACCGTGAGTTTCCCGTTGCTTACTCTTGTCTGTAAACTGTTTGATACTGCCATTTTGGTGTCCTCCGATTATTTTATAATTTCGTATTTTAAGTTGTTTGCTTTGAGAAATGCGTCGAGCGCGTTTATCTGCTCTGCCGTTCCCGTTATCCTGAACGCGATAGAGAATTTCGGTATATCCTCGTCTTTTGGCTGTTCTGGTTCTTTTACGGGTGGCTGCGCGGGCTGTTGTGCCTGTTCCTGAGCGACGCGCTGTTCTTCTGCCGCTTTACGCTCTGCTGCGGCTTTCTGAGCCTCTATAACCCGTTGCCGCTCTGCCTTTCTGCGTTCATTTGTTCTGATAGCCTCTGTAAGTGAAAGGGTATTGTAATAAATCGTTTTAAGTTCGATTTCGTCCTCGCTTTTAAGGGTTTCGATTGTCGCCAGTTCCTGAGAAATTTTATCCAGTATAGCGTCAATTTCTTTCTGTACGGCAGGCATTTTTACGGTAACGTTAAGCCATTTTGCATTGTGTATTTTTTCATACCCGACAAACGGTTTAAGCCCAACGGGAATATTATCCTCGAAATATGCCTTGATTTCCACAAGTTTTTCTTCCTGCTTTTTTGTTTCGTAAGATTTAACCTGTTCGTCTATTGCCAACGCAACACTTTTTACCGCTGAACTAACCTCGTCCACTTCCTTTTTGAATTTCTCATACGGCGCAGCGTAAACCTTGCCGATTCTGATACGTTCGCTGTCGAGCGATTTCACGAAATTGTTTAAGGCGGCTCTATCCGTTTTCGCCTCCGCGATAGAGTTTTCGTCGTAAACTTTGCCTTTGTAATTTTCAAGGCTTTTGTTGACCTGTGCCAAAAGTTCCGCGTTGTTCCACGCTATAAGTTTCGGCGCGAGTTGTTCGATAGGGGTGCTAAGCACCAGTTCCATAGTTGCCATTTTATAAGTCCTCCGATTTAATTAAAATTTTTTAGATTTGTGGTAGTAATAACGGCGGTCGCCGTTTGTTTTTTACGCATTCCCAGAACTCTCGTTCTTTTTCGTCGAGATATTTCATATCGTCCAACACCGACGGATCGGAAATGCGAATTATTACACGTTTGCATTGCGTCGCTATCTCGCCGTTTTCGTCTTTCCAACGAAATTCTGGGTTTAATACGTCGAACGTCCTGCCCGTTACCAGCATTTGGTGCAAAACCTGAACGTAATATTGCTGCGGCACTTTGCCTTTCCAGTTTTCCCAGACTGCCGACGCGCTTGCGTCAACCGTCTTTCCCTCGTATATTCCGAGTTCGCCGCTCGAAATATCTGTAAGTTCGCCGTCCAGACTTGCGAATTGAAAACCGTCTTTCAGGTAAACCGTTTGTTTGTCCACTTTGACTTTGTATTTGTCCGCATACTGCAAAGCGAATAATTTGACGAGCGGCGTTTCGGCTGCC
>ULNN01007948.1_pt1 | contig 15932 bp, 18 predicted proteins | sample 1951931 | NCBI WGS metagenome assembly ULNN01 (sample SAMEA4835578, study PRJEB28245) | human gut metagenome | biome: gut microbiome; material: fecal sample | place: Denmark | collected 2008
TAAATGAAAAATTGATTGGTTCAATGGCTTCAGCGACTTTAGATGCAACTGGTGGTACTACTAATTTTGAAAAAATAGTAGAAGCTGAAGGTTTGTTGAAGGATGCTAAAGTAAGAAATATTGTTTACTTGTATAATCCTAAAGATTTGTTGAAGTTGAAAGCGGTATCAAAGAAAACAAATGAATTACCAACTGCAATTATAGATGCTGATGGTAAGATTGGTGGTTATGCTTCATTTGCTTCATCTTATGTACCCGCTGGTACAATGTATGCAGTTAATCCTAATGCTTGTTGGGCAAATATTGCATTTGTTGGATTGATTAACGATGAATATACATTAGCCCACAAAGGACAAAATAGAATTTGCGTTAATGTTTATGGTGATGCAGCCGTTTCTAATTTGACTAAAAATGTCGCTAAAATTACTTTGGCTTAATAAGTTAAGTTAATTCTTTCATAATAAAAAAATAGTTATTTTCTTTTAGGGCAATCCAATTGGGTTGCCTTTTTTTATTCTTAATATTTATTGATAATAAAGTACTTTATAGCAATGATTTGTAACGTTAATGAACTTAAGCACAATCTTAATATAGAATGTGATTATCAAGATGAAGATATATATCTTCATAAATTATTATTGGTAGCGGAAGAAGCAGTATTTAATTATTTGGGAAAATCAAAAAATGATTTTAATGTTATTCCCGAATCAGTAAGATATGCAATTATAATGTTAGCTTCACAATGGTACGAGAACAGAACACCAATTGCATTTGCTTCTAATTCAAAGATTCCTTATTCATTTGAATTTATATTAGCCCCTTATCGAAATATAATAATAAGCTAATTCTATTATAATATGGCAGCTGGCAACAAAAAAGAAAAAATAGAACTATATAATTTAATTCCAACACGTACTATTACTGGTGCCGTTGAAGAAAAATATTACTTACGATATAAATTGTATGCTGAAGTTGGATTTAATCAAAATACAATTCAACTTATCAACGATGAAATAGTACAGACGGACAGAATCACATTCCGAATATATAATCGTAAAATACAATATACTGATAAAGTGGTATGGAGAGATACAGAATATAGTATCATATCAATTAATCCATTATCTTATACTAATGAAATAATTTTGATTTGCGAAAAAATTAATAAGTGATGCCGTATCTTAAATCAGTAGAAGAATTTCAAAATAATAGGGCAAAAAATAATCAAACCAATAGAGATAAAAAAAGTTGGATATATAATAATGTATATAATACTTCAAGATGGCAGAAATTAAGAAAATCATTTTTGTGTGAAAACCCAATATGTGAAGAATGCAAGAAGAAGGGAATTATAACACCTGCAACACATGTACACCACATTTACGAAATTTCCAACGGTAAAGATGATGAACAAATGAAAGAAATAGCATTTAATTGGCACAACTTAATGTCACTTTGCGATAAATGTCACAAAGAAAAACACGAAAAAAAGATTGATTATTTTTTGTTTGATTAAAAAAACACAGTAAAATGGGTGATTTTCAAATAGATAATGTAGATGAAATAGTTGGTATTTTTGAAAATTTAAATAGTAAAGAAAGAAAAAAAGCAATTACCAATTCATTACGTAAAGGTATTGGAATATTAGTTAAGCAAACAAGACAAAATCTAAAGAAAATAGTTCCAACTTCAACCAAAGTTACAACCAAAGGAGCATTTAAAGGAAATAAGTTAAGTAATGGAATTAGGGTTAAAGTTTGGAAGAACAAGCAAGCAGTTACAGCTTCTATAATGAAAGATGGACGTTTGAAATGGTTAGAATTGGGAACTAAAGAAAGAACTACAAAAAATAGAACTAAACGAAAAACTCATTCTACTGGTCAAATGCAACCAACTAATTTTTTTAGAGATGCAAAACAACAAACTGAAGAAAAAGTATTTAATAGTATTAACCAAATAATATCGGATGAAATTAAAAAAATCTGGGATAAGAAAAAATGAGCACTATCAAATTTGCCAAAGTATTAATTAAACTATTGGACACTAAAGAAATACAAGATAAAATCAAAAAAAGAATATATCCATTAGTTGCACCATTAAATACATTATATCCTTATGTTGTATTTCAACGCATTGATTCTGGTCAATATACTAAAGATAACCGTTATCAAGATGATATAACATATAATATAATAGTTGCTAATGATGATTATGATAAGGGGTTGGATATAGCTGAAATGATAGTATCTGAATTGGACGGAAAAAGAAATATATTAATTGATGACTATAAGATAGCTTCAATCAAGTTAACTAATACAAGTGAAGATTATAATGATGCTTACTTGCAGAATCTAACCTTTGAGTTCAGAATCAATTTATAATAATATTTATATATAAAATATTCTACAATATGACTAAAGAAGTTACTAACGGCAGTGATTTAATGTTATTTATAAAGTCAACTGGCGACACATATACATCAATTGCATACGCTACAAGTTGTAGCGTTGAATTGTCCGCTGAAACAACTGAAACTACAAGTAAAGACCACAGAGGCGGTTGGACGACAGCAGTAGTTAAGAAATTGAGTTGGACAGCTTCAAGCGAAAATCTTTATGCTGATGGTTTGGCTAATGGTTATGACTTGATGTATTCTGCATTTATTGGGAAAAAACCAATTGAAATTTATTTTACGGTTAAAGAAGGTGATATGACTGGCGACAGTTGGACTAAAGGAAGTGGCGGTTATAAAGGACAAGTATTAATCACTTCACTTACAGCTAATGCACCCGATGGCGAGAATGCAACATTCAGTGTTAGTATGACTGGTTATGGGCCATTGGATAAAGCTGAATAATTTATATTCTATTACGTTTTTCATAAGGCACTTGACAAAAAATCAAGTGCTTTTTTTGTCAAGATATTTATTTAAAAACAAATATAACGTTATATGATAATCAATAAACCTAAAGATTTAGTTTATCCAATTGAATTTTTAATTGATTCAAATGGCTACAAAATACGGGTGCAAGACTGCAATAAATTTTCTTGCAAATTCTTTACTACAAATGAAGATAATTATATTGAATCTTCATTCATTGATGGAGAATTAACTAATTTAGTTCTTAATGAGGATGAAGATTTAGCCTTGATTAATTCATCTGATTTGGAATTATTGGAAAATGGTAGTATAAGAGCACTTATCCAATATAGTATCGAAGATGTCAATTATGAAGATGGTATGTTTGATAATAACATGTACCAAACAACTAACTTTATTCTTGCTATTAAAACAAGTGGTGGTGGTAGTACTGGTGATACATATACTAAATTTGAAATTGATTCCAAATTGAAGAAAAAATTAGATATTGAGGTATATAATCAAGATAAAGAAACATTTGCTACCAAAGAAGAATTATCTACCAAACAAGATACTTTGATTTCTGGTACAAATATTAAAACTATCAATGGAAATAGTTTATTGGGTGAAGGTGATATTACAATAGAAGTTAGTGGTGGAACTGATTTATCCAATTATTATAATAAAGGTGAAGTAGATGGTAAATTAAATGATAAGTTGGATAAAGATACTTATGAATCAGATAAAGTTAACTTTGTAACTAAAGATGAAATTCCCGAAGAATATCAATTACCAATTGCTTCATCAACTGTATTAGGTGGTATTAAAGTTGGTGCTGGGTTAACAATCGGTGAAGATGGCTTATTATCAGCAAATGGTGGTGGTATAGCTGATAGTGTTGAATGGGATAATGTACAGAATAAACCAACCTTTGCAACAATAGCAACAAGCGGAAGTTATAATGATTTGGAAAATAAACCTACTATTCCAACTAAAGTATCAGAGTTAACCAATGATTCTAATTATATTACCAATCTTGAAGTAGATGGTAAATTAGCTACTAAAGTAGATGTTGAAGTATATAATCAAGATAAAGCTAACTTTGCAAGTAAAAATGAATTGGAAAATTACCTAACAATTGAAAATGCAGCTTCAACATATCAACCTAAAGGTGAATATCTAACAGAGATACCATCTGAATATATTACAGAAACCGAATTAAATTCTTCAATAAGTGGTAAGCAAGATGTATTGATTTCTGGTACAAACATTAAAACTATCAATGGAAATAGTTTACTGGGTGAAGGAAATATAGAAATTCAAGGTGGTGGAAGTGGAATATCTGATGCACCTAATGATGGGAAAAAATATGTAAGACAAAATCAAAATTGGGTTGAAGAAACAGTAATAGATACTTCTTCTTTTGCTAAAAAATCAGAGATTCCAACCAATGTATCACAGTTAACTAATGATAGTGGTTATCTTACATCAATTCCAACTGAATATATTACAGAAGAAGAATTAACAAGTAAAGATTATGCTACAAATGCTTCATTATCAGCTAAATTAGATGTAACAACCTATAATGATGATAAAGCAAATTTTGCTACTAAATCAGAAATACCCGATGTTAGTAATTTAGCGACTAAAGAAGAATTGGGAAATTATCTAACAACTGAAAATGCAGCTTCAACTTATCAAGTTAAAGGAGATTATGCCACAAATGAAACTGTAAATGGAATAGAAGCAAGATTACAAACGGTAGAAACAGAATTATCTGGTGCAACAGAGATTACAAATAATATTCTTCAAATGATTTAATGATATGGGATTGAAGCAAAATTTACAAGATATACAAACTAATTTAGCTAATGCAAAGACAGCAATAGCACAATCAATTACCAATAAAGGGGTTGAATGTAGTGCTGATGAAGCATTGTCTACTTATGCGGAAAAAATAGATAATATTACTGGTGGTGGAAGTGGTAAATATGTTGTACAAGATGGTATGAAGTTTGGTTATTCAAGTTCTATTGATATGGAAAATTTGGATTTTTCCAATGTTACGGATATGTCCTATATGTTTAGAAATTGTACATTTAGTAGTATAGATTTATCAAATTTTGATACAGCTAATGTTACCAATATTTCTTATATGTTTTATGAAAGTTCAAAAATAGTTTCATTAGATTTGAGTAATTTCAATACATCTAAAGTAACTACTATATATAATATTTTTTCTGGTTGTAAAACTTTGTCTGAAATAAATTTAGTAAATTGGAATACATCTAATTTACTAAAAATGAATTATGTTTTTGCTAATTGTAGTGGTTTGACAACAATCGATTTGTCAAATTTTGATACAACTAAAGTACAAACAATGGATTGGCTATTTTATCATTGTAGCGGTTTAACAAATGCTAATTGTTCAAGTTTTATAACTACTAATGTTAGTAGCATGAGTAATATATTTAATAAATGCAATAGTTTAGAAGATTTACAATTTAATGATTTAGGACATAATGAATCTTGCAAAGAAATAGACCTTACTAATTGTTCTAAACTTACTAAAGAATCAGTATTATTCTTATTTGAACATGCTTTTGATAGACAAAGCGCTGGATATTCAACACCATTTAATATTAAATTACATGCAACAACCAAAGCATTACTAACTGAAGATGAAATAGCCATTGCCACAAATAAGGGATTTACCATTGTATAATACATTTATAATAAATTATGAAGAAACTACAATCTGAAGAAGGGAAAAAATATACTGATGTTGGATATACATTCTTTACAGATATAATTTATATGCCTGATAATAGGGATGAATCAGATTTATTTCAAATTGATAATTCTGAATCTGAAAAAATCCAACAAATCAAAGAAACCAATAATATCAATTCATTGGAAGAAGTAGACAATATAGTCTCGGATATTGAACAAGAAAATACCAATATAGAATTATTGAAGTATAGTCTTAATGCTTTGCCATTATCCAATAATGAAGCATTGTTATATACTGAATATTATCCTAACTGGGAAGAATACATTAATAAGTCTTTGCCTCAAGGATTCAAATTTCAATACAATGGTGAATTATATGAGACTATTCAACCTATTAATGTTGTATTGGAACACCAAAAACCAAATGAAGTATATAGCTTATATGTTAAGGTAGAATATGAACATGAAGGTACAATAGATGACCCAATACCATATAAACAACAAATGGCAATTGTTAAGAATAAGTATTATATCCAATATGACATAATATATATTGCGATTCAAAATATGCCTACTGGTATGCCGTATGACCTTAAGGATATGCCAACAATTGTAACACCAATTTGATTGGTTAATAATATCTAAAATATTTGTTTGTTTGGAATATATCTATTATATATTATAATAGATATATTCTTTTTTTAACCATAAAAAAAATCTCCATACAAAAAAGTTAAAAAATCCAGAACTTAAATATTTAACTCGATTTAACATTAAAAAGTTGCATCGTGAAAGAAATATGGTTTATCTTTGCAGTGTCTTAAGAAAAATAAGACAAGAAAAACAAAATAGTACTAATTTATAAAAGATTTAATATGGAAGATTTTTACAAAAAAGAAGTAGGCAGTATTTACACAGTAAGTAGTATCAAAAAAGTAGAATTATTAAATTCCAATTGGTTGGATTCATTAAGTAATCCAACAAGTACAAAGAATATGTTTGCTTTTTGCCAGAATTTGGCAAATATTAAATTTATAGGGGTTGATACAAGTAATATTACTGATATGTCTGATATGTTTTTTTATTGCAATAAATTAAAAAAACTTGATTTGAAATCATTCAATACAAGTAATGTTACCAATATGTGTGAGATGTTCGGATGCTGTTACCATTTGGAGGAAATTAATTTATCTTCATTCAATACAAGTAAAGTTACTGATATGCAATTTATGTTTAGTCAATGTAGACGATTGGAAACATTAGATTTATCCTCATTTGACATTAGTAACGTTGAAAATATGGATTGTATGTTTGAAGGTTGTACTAATTTGTTAGAACTTGATGTAAGCAACTTTATTATTAATGATAATAATAAAGAAACTGGTGCTGATATGTTCAGAAACTGTGTAAATCTATACACAATCAAATGCAAGCAATCCTTTAAAGATTGGTGTTTGGAAAATAGCGATTTTATTTGTTTACCAGAAATAATGTTAGAAGATGGTGATGGAGTTTGGGAAATAGTAGATTGATATAGTATCTAGTCATATAGTATGAATATCAAAATTAAAGAACAAACTTACAAATTAAGTTACACCATTAGGGGTTTATTCATTTTTGAGCAGATAACCGACCGTCAATTTAACGCTAAATCAACTATTGATTTTTATCTGTTATTCTATTCTTTATTATTAGCTAATAACTCGGACAATTTCAAATTATCTTTTGATGAATTTATTAATGAATGTGATTCCAATAAGCAGTTATTCATTGATTTTTTGGAATTTATAAACAAAGAATTTGATTTGCAAAATCAATTTGCTAAACAAGAAGAAGATGATGATACTGATAAAAAAAAAGTATAACGATTAGGGAATTATATCGGATAATTGTTATGGAATTGCATTATAATCCAGATTATTTTTATGATAAAATGAAATGGTATGAAATTAATTACATACTAAACAATTATCAATATCGTATGAAGAATGAATGTGAATTAACCCGTAATGTAGCATACATAATTGCACAAAGTAATTCGAGCAAACGGATTAAACCTACTGATATAATGCAATTTGATTGGGATAAACAAATAAATAAAGAAGCCGATAAAAAATTATCTGAAAAAGATATTGAGTTATACCGCAAAAAAGCAAAAGAAATAATACAAAAAAATTTTATGATAAAATAATGAATGATTTAGTTGTTAGATTGAGATTAAATTCTACCCAATGGGATACATCAATTAATTCAGCAAAAAATTCAATACAAAGTTTTTCAAAGATTGTAGGTAATGTTTCAATTGATAATTTTAATAATCTAATTAAAACTGGTGCCAATTTAGTAGGAAAATTTGCTGTTGGAATAGGTGCAGCGACTACTGTACAAGAAACATTTACTAAAATTATGCGAAGCAGCCAAACAACAAGTGATGCCTTTGATAATACTTTGAATGCTGCAAAAAGTAGTGTTGATTCATTTTTTATTTCTCTTTCAACTGGTAGATGGGATGCTTTTAATGACGGATTATTAGTTGCTTTTAATCGGGCAAAAGATTTATCTGCAATAATGGATGCTTTAGCTGATAGACAATTGTCATATTCGTATATCAAGACAGAGGATTTATCTAACATTGAAAAATATGAACAAATGGCTAAAGATACCAACTTGTCATTAGAACAACGTAAGGATGCAGCCGAAAAAATGAGCCAAACAATTAAAGAATTGTCGAAAAATACTAATGATTTAATTCAAGCTAAACAAGATGCCTTAATTAAATCATATAAAGCAACTTATGGTATTGATGTAACTATTGATGAAATTGATTTTTTTCTTAAAAATACAAATATTGATGATTCAGAGGTGAAAAAATATTTGGAACAAAGAAAAAAATTAGAACAAAAATATACATTACCAATTACTTATTCACCTACCACTGGGGCACAAGTTGGTGGGCAGTTATCAGCGGAAGGAAAACGAGTTTTAGAACAATATGATAAACAAAATGAATATATACGTAAACAATCTATTCTATTGGATGAAACTGATGAAAAACGTAAATCAATGGTACAAACATTGATTGAAACAAAAAATCTTGAAAAAGAAATTTATTCCCTGCAAAAAAGAGCTGATGAAACTTCAAGGGGTGTTAATTCTTCATCTACTTCAACTTCTTTATCTAAAGTTAAAGGTAGTGTTGAAAAAGAAATTATTCCCAAAGGTTCATTTGCTGAAATAGATGCTAAAATAAAAGATTTAAAAAATAAATTACAGAATGCAACTAGTGATGGTGTTAGATTTGCAATTCAAGAAGAGTTAGAAAAGACATATACTCTTAAAGTAATGATGGAGAATCGGTCTAAAGGTACTGATTTGTTGGATGATAGCATTAAGACACAAGGCAAAAACCCATTAGAAGATATTAATTCTGGTAATTTACCTAAATTGAATTTTGATAATGATGGACTTAAAGAAAGCATTAATATGTATGATGATTTAGGTGAATCATTATTAGGGGTAACTAATATATTATCGTCTTTAGATGGTACTGTAAGTGATAGTGCAAGCGGATGGTTAAAGTATGCTTCAACTGTTATTTCATCTGTTGCAGCATCAATTAAACCAATACAAGATTTAACAGTAGCTTTACAAGCTAAAGCAGTAGCAGAAGCAGCTGGTAGTGCTGCATCTGTTCCCGTTGTTGGATGGATTAAAGCTATTGCAGCAATTACGGCAGTAATGGCAGCTTTTGCATCAATTCCAAAAAATGCTAATGGTGGTATTATTGGCGGTAATTCATTTGTTGGTGACAATGTATTAATACGAGCTAATTCTGGTGAAATGATTCTTAACAAAAGGCAACAAGCTAACTTATTTAACCTATTAGATAATGGGTACGGAACTAAAGGTAATATTACCAATGGTAATGTTGAATTTCGGATTCAAGGTAAAGAATTAGTTGGAGTATTACAAGCATATAATAATAAGACAAGTAAATTTAGTTGAAAATGTACAATCTAATATATACAGTACCATTCAAGGACATTAACAATAATGATTATACTATTGAAATTAGTGAAGATGGTGGAACTGCATCACCAATAGAATTAACGGGTGGAGTTAGTCCGTTTACAATAGAATACAATGATGAACCATTTCTTTATACGCCAACAAGATTAACTGGGGCTACCATTAAATTAGTAGGTGGCGATTATCTGCAAAAATTATATTCAACTGAATACCAAAAATTTAAGGTGAATTTAAAAAAAGATAGTAATATTCTTTGGACGGGATTTATTACACCAGAAGTTTATTCACAAGATTATAGTAATAATGTATTTGAACTTGAAATAGAATGTATATCAGCGTTAGCAACTTTGGAATATATAGATTACAAAAAAAGTACTGATACTTTAACTTTAATGGAATTATTAAAAGATTGCATTAGTAAATCTAAAGGTGATTATGTACATGTTTATATACCATCAACTTATAATATAGATTTGCAAATGGTTTCAGTTTCAACGTCTAATTTTATTGATGAAGATGATAAACCAATGAATTACAAAGAAATATTAGAATCTATTTGTACCTTCTTAAATTGGACAGTAACAGAATATCAAGGTGATATATTTTTCATTGATACTGATTATATCAGTAAAGGTTATAGTGAATATAAAGATATTTTGAGTAGAGGTTTTCCAACGGTTAATTTATCCAATACTATTAAATTACAAGATATTCAATCAATGGGTGCAAGTAATACCTTAACAATAGTTGGTGGCTACAATAAGGCGGTTGTAATAGATAGTGATTATGAAGTTGAAAGTGAAAGACTATTTCCAGAACTTCAATTTACTGCAATGGGTGGTATTAATAAGGTTGAGAAAGTAGTTGAAAAAAAGATGTATCAGAAATGGTGGTGTTTTGTGCCTACTAATTTTAAATACTATAATTATGTATATACTGGTACACAATGGCGTGAAGCTACTCAAACAGAAATAAATAATGACAATGAAAAAAATTTAGCTGGTGTTTATCCAATTAAAACTACTGAATACAGTATTGAAGATATGCCTAACCAATTAACTTATACTGATGTTTTTGAACTTCATCAACAATTTTCTGATAATAATCAATATATGTATCATACATCACCTAAATTAAAGATGATTGAAACCAATGATAATTTTATGAACAATAGTATTATTATTGATTCTGATTATAAATTATGTATATCATTAGATTTTGCAAGAATTATTACGGATGAAAGATTAATGTATAATGATAAAGGCGAATGGAAAACAGACGAAGAACTACAACCAATACAAATACCAATGAGTTTGCAAATTGGAAATAATTGGTATAATGGTACTAATTGGACTGATTCAGAAACAACATTTAATGTTCCTATCAATATAACACAGAAACAAACAATGTGTGTCTATATCCAAAATAATAATACCAACAATTTTATTTATAATGTAAATAAACTAAATGGTTATCTTATCAATATAGATAAAGTGCTTCAAGGCAAAATTAAACTAACAATATATAATCCTATTGATACCATTAAATCTACTTTGGTAGATTATATCAATGCGAGAAGTTATTACATTAAGAATATTAAATTGGATTGTCAAAAAATAGGCAAAAATAATTTGTTTGGAGAAGAAGAAAAAAAAGATACTAAATATGAAAATGTTGTAAATGAAGATTATATTAATCAATGTGATGATATTACATTCTATATTACAAGCAAAAATGATTCTGAATTATCATTCAGTAAAGCAATGTATAATAATGCTATATTAGATACTATTCAGAACAAAATTACAAACACGCAAGAAAAACCAGAAAAGTTAATGATTCAAAGGATTGTAAATCAGTATCAACAACCTAAAATTAGATTAACTCAAATGGTTGAACCAATGATATTACCATATAGTATAGTAACTGATGATAATTTATCGGGAAAAAAACTATTATTCAATGGTGGTACTATTGATTATTATAATAATACAGCTAATTATAATTTATTGGAAATTAATTAATTATGGAAATTAAAGTAAATAGAATATCTGCAACCCCACGAAGCAAATATAAGAAGTATTATTATGGTAGTAGTAATGGTACTGTAATTAATAGTGGCGGTGGTAGTGATGTTGATTTATCAAATTGCGTTTGGCTATCTGGTCGTGAAACACAAACAATACAAGGTAATGTAGGTGCAACGGGTGATGTAGTAGCTTACCAAACAACAGAACATGACATAACATTACCAATTGCTTCTAACGATGCTTTAGGTGTAATTAAAGTAGGTAGTGGATTAACAATTACTGAAGATGGTACATTAACAGTTTCTGGTACAACTAGTGGTGGAACGGGTACAGTTAGTGAATGGGGTGATATTAAAGGTACATTATCTAACCAAACTGATTTGTGGAATGAATTAACAAAGAAAGCTAATTTAGCAGATTTACATATTCAAATATGGGATGAAGCAAGTCAATATGTTAATGACAATAAAGCAAAAATAGATTCAGCTATTACTAATACTCACAAGCATGATAATAAACAATTTCTTGATGTAATTAATCAGAATTTATCTACAACAAGTGATGTTAATTTCCAATCAGTTAAAGCTACTGGTGATATTATTGCATATTCAACGGGTCAACATGATATAACTTTTCCGATTGCTTCATCAACTGCATTAGGTTGTATTATGGTTGGAAGTGGATTAACAATTACTGAAGATGGAGTTTTATCCGTTAGTGGTTCAACGGGTGGCGGTACAGTTAGTGAATGGGGTGATATAACTGGTACATTATCTAACCAAACTGACCTTTGGAATGAATTGCAAAAGAAAGCACTTAAAACAGAATTACATACCCACAGTAATATGTCAGTATTAAATGGAATTGATTCAACTGATATAAACAATTGGAATACAGCTTATAATCAAAGACATACCCATAATAATTTATCTGTATTAAGTGGTATTAGTTCAACCAATATAACTAATTGGAATACAGCTTATAGCCAAAGACATACCCACAGTAATAAATCTGTTTTGGATGGAATTAGTTCAAGTGATGTAAGTAGTTGGGATTCTGCATATAATAATTCACATACCCACAGTAATAAATCCTATTTGGATTCTATTAATCAATCATTATCTACATCTTCAAGTCCTAATTTCCGTAATTTGACTGTTGATATTAATATAGTTGCAGAAGAGGATATATATGCTAACAATAAGATGTACACACAGACATTACAAGCATATACATCTGTTGAAACTAAAGATGTAACAGCAAGTGGTAATGTTAAAGCTAAAGGTGATGTTATTGCATATTCAACGGGTACAGCAAGTGCACCATTCAAATATTGGAGACCTTCAGTTAATTCAAGTGGTGTTATTAGTTGGACAAATTCAACAAGTGAAACAGTACCATCTTCAGTTAATATTAAAGGACCAGCAGGTACTAATGGTACTGATGGTGCAAGTTTAACGTATCAATGGAGTGGTACGAGTTTACGAATAGGAACAACAAAGAATGGCAGTACAACGTGGGGTTCTTATGTGAATCTGAAGGGTGCTGATGGTGCTGATGGAAGCTCATTCAATGGTGGTACAATTACAAGAGGATTAACAATTGATGGAGGTGGTGCAGCAGTATTAGCTTTACAAGGTAATGTTAAAGATTGGCAAGCGGCGCAAATACAGTTAGTTAATGAATATTACACCGATTATCGAAGAAAATGGACTATTGATTTAGCTGGTACAAGTGAACAAAGTGGAGATTTATGCTTTCAGAATTATAATTCAAGTGGTAGCGGTTCAGCAAATGCTTCACCGTGGTATCGTTTGAAATTATACAAACACGGTACAGCAACTAATGCAGTAGCAGCAGCAGGTGCTTACGTTAATAACAGTGATGAAAGATTGAAAAATGTACTGTATAGTTATCATAATAAACCACAAACAATATCGGAAGATGGCACACAAAATTCTAATTCAGTATTGGAAAAAATCAAAAATTTAGAAAGTAAATATTTCTATTGGAAAGTACCAGAAAATGCGGATGAAGAAGAAAAACAATTAGATTGGTATAATACTATTCAATTGGGATTCATTGCACAAGAAGTTGAAGAAGTATTTCCAGAATTTGTAAGTGAAGATAATGGGTATAAATTACTTAATTATGTTGGTTTAGGCTCATTTATTGCCGTTGAAGCAAGTAGAGAATTAAATCAGAAAATAGAACAACAACAAACAGAAATTCAACTACTTAATGATAAAATAATGCAATTAGAAACTTTAATCAATGAAAAAATTAATTCAATGGTTAGCTAAAGTATTTAATGCCAATATTATACAAGAAAAAACCATTTATAAAGAAAAGATTGTATATAAACCATTAAATGAATATCAAGAAGGTGATTTATTCGTTGATGGAACTTTAAAAATAAACGGCAAATTACAAGTTAAAGGAGATGTAATTTGTTATAAGACAAACAAATAATACTATTATGATATTACCGAATAGTGATATATCAATTATGGATGTACGTAATGCGTTGGGTTATCCTTCAACAGATTTGGGTACATTGTGTACATGCCCAAATGTAAATAAATTTAGTAGATATAGAGCTGGTTATTGGACAACTGGGACAACACAAGAATCACTTACATTTGTTCAACCTAGAGGTATAAATTACAATGACCCTAGAGGTTCAAGAAATGGAATTGCACAAGAAGTTTATTTTTTAGGCGATTTTAGAGAATATAATTCAACTGCAAGAGGATTTTTTGTTGATGGACAAAATCCTAGAGAAATTATAGTATCTAGTTCGGCTGGTAGTTCTATTCAAGAAACAGTAGTATTTGATTGTGGTGAAGTTGATTGGTTTGGTGAAGAAACAACTTATCACGGAAGAAATAATATTGTTGGAATGAATCAAATTGTAGCAGTTAATACAGCAAATGGAAGTGTTTTAGGAGTATGTGATAAAGCAAATCTAACTTCAAGTGGCAATAGAAAACGTGCAGAATTTAGCGTAAGTTTAAGTGTTCCTTCAGATTCTTATCCTAATACTTATAATATTAAATTTGGGTTAGGAACAGCTAATAAATTAAGATATTATTTTCCCGATTCAGATTTACAAATCAAAGTAAAAAGAATTTCCAAACCAACTTATCTAATTTATTTAAAAGATGCAGCAGCTGGTGATAAACTTTATAGTAAAGTTAAATCACAATTATCAACAAGTGACACAACTGTATCAAGGTTGGATATTGTACCAACAACTGGTGAATTTAATACTGGTACGGCTAAATTACAATTTACAAGTACAGATGCACAATTGACAGCTTATCCTTCACAAAATTTATATAGAGTTACTAGTACTAGATGGCAAGTTACTTTTAATTTGATTAAACAAAATGCAACTACTGGTGAAACTTTATATTCTGATACACAAACTAAAATATGGGCTGCAAGTGGTTATGGTAAATTTGTTGTAGTGGTTGATTTGCCTTCAGTAGCACAAGACAATGAATTATATAGAATTGAATTAACAGATTTTGGAACTACTACTATTCAGTCAATTTAATCTGATAATCAATTAGTTATAAAGTTATGTTAGTTAAAAAAGTTTATTGTAATCAGCGTCGTTGTATATGCCTCGGAATATTTATAGAATAAACTGTCGTGTCCGACACATAAGCCGATTACTACATTCAGATCCGTTTGGGCTTCATTCAGCAGTCGTGCCTGAAGAATCGGGTTACACATAGCCGCCCCAATCGATTCACAGGATTTTGGAATACCGATAGATGATTTGGCTTTCCCGGCTACCTTGCAAATAACGGAATATACTTCGAATCCGTTTACCCGAAGGATGCGGGCAAAAATACGAGCCTCGTGGATTAATCCGATACAATTGGCGATACCTATTTTATGAGCCTGTATCTTTCGGGCAAACTCCATGATTTCTTGTACGCGTGTCCATTTACCGTATCCTTCGTATTCTACTTCGGCACTGGCTACCATGATTTCATGATTCCGTTCTTCTTCGTAGCGTTCCAGTGCCCATTGCATATCTTCTTCTTTTAAGTTGGTGGTAAGACAAAAATCCGGATAAGTCCGATCCTTGTATTTACAGTTCTGTGTTCCGCAGTCAACACAGGTCAATTCTTTTTTATGTTGCATGATGATGTGAATTATATAATGATGAATGAATTTAGTTGGCTTCGCTTAGATTCTCTTTCATCCTTTTTAGAATTTTCGGAAATTGTACAGAGAAAATCAGTGTACAGCAGATAGCCGCT
>ULNN01031891.1_pt1 | contig 15545 bp, 11 predicted proteins | sample 1951931 | NCBI WGS metagenome assembly ULNN01 (sample SAMEA4835578, study PRJEB28245) | human gut metagenome | biome: gut microbiome; material: fecal sample | place: Denmark | collected 2008
GATGAAAATTACAGAAAAAAAGGCGTCGCAACCGCTCTTTTCAAGTTGCTTTTCGCGGCGTTGAAAGAAAAGGGCGCAGAAAAAGTATTTCTGGAAGTAAGGAGTAAAAACGTTCCCGCAAGGGCTTGTTATAAGTCGCTCGGATTTTCGGAAATAAGCGTTCGCGATAACTACTACGGCGACGACGACGCTATAATAATGGAGAAAGATTTATAAAAAAAATCATTGCGTCTTTAAGCGCGGAAGACGTCGGCAAAGGCAAAGTTTTGCTTATGTTGCACGGCTACGGCGCGAATAAAGAGAGTTTCGTAAGGCAAATTCGGTTCTTCTCTGCATTTTTCAGGGTGATAGCCGTAGATATGAGCGGCTTCGGAGAGAGTCCGCCGTTAAAATATCCTTATTCGGTAGGCGATTACGCCGAAGAAATAAAGAAAGTCATAGACGAAATCGGCGAACGGAAAATTTACGTTTTAGCCCACTCGTTCGGGGCGAGAGTCGCGGTAAAACTTGCCGGAAGCGACGACAGAATAGAAAAAATTATTTTTACGGGAGCGGCGGGTTTGAAGCCGCGGAGAAGTGTGCGTTATAAGGTTAAACGCGCGCTTTTTTTGTTGCTTAAAAAGTTCGTAAATAAAGAAAAACTCGTAAAGTTTTATTCCGAAGACTACCGCAATCTGTCGCCCGTTATGAAAGAGAGTTTTATAAAAATAGTGAACGAAGACTTAAAAGAGCGTTACGCCGCGATAAAAATCCCTGCGCTGCTGATTTTCGGTGATAAAGACAAAGAAACGCCGTTGTATATGGCGAGAAAAATGAATCGTCTTATTAAAAACTCGAAACTTATAGTTATAAAAAACGCGGGGCATTTTTGTTTCGTCGATAAGCCGTATTTATTCAACGGCTTCGCGCTCGAATTTTTGTTAAGGGGGAAATAAAGTGGAATATCCGTCGTTCGTTGCGGCTTTTATTTTATGCGTAATACTCTGTTATAGCGCGATTATCGGCAAATTCGCGGCGGTGTTTCAGCAATGCAATTACCGCGCGGACGAATACGCGAAGTGCTTCTTTTCGTCGCTTGCCGAAGAGTGGCAAAAACTCGTTTTTTGCTCGGCGTGCCTTTGCGTTTATTCGCTTGCCGCCGCTGCCGCCCCGAAGTTATGGATAGTCGCGGCGGTCGATCTCGCCTTTTTCGCGGGCGTTACGATAATATATCGGGCAAAGAGCAAAATACGCGTAAAGGCGAAATTCACCAAGCGGTTTACAAGAATTTTCGTCGTCGGATTTATATTTTTTTGCGCAATAAACGCGTGCGTGTTTTTTCTTGCGAAGCGCTTTGATCTGCTTGCGTACGCTCTGCCGATAACGGCGATTTCGGTTACGGTTATTCCGCTTTCGCTTATCTTCGGCGCTGCGATTAATTATCCTTACGACCGAATAAAGTACTTGCTTACGATACGCAAGGCAAAAAAGAAACTTTCGGAAAATAAAAATCTCAAAGTGATTTTCGTTACGGGCAGTTTCGGTAAAACGACTACCAAACGCTATCTGTACGAACTTCTGAAAGGCGATTATAAAACGGTTGCAACGCCGAAATCCTTCAATACGCCGATAGGAATTTGTCTGTCGGTAAAAGATATAAACGCGGATACGCAGATTTTTATAGCCGAAGCGGGCGCAAGGCGCGCGGGCGATATAAAAACGCTCTGCCAAATAGTTCGGCCCGATATTTCCGTGGTAACGGGCATCGCGCCTCAACATATAGAAACTTTTAAGTCGATTGAAAATATTATCGCCGAAAAAGAAGAGGCGGTAAAAAATTTGAAAGTCGGAGGGTTCGCGGTTATATCGGGCGAAACGGTCGGCGGAAAAACTATATACGAAAGGGCGAAATGCGATAAAATTTCGGTCGGAAGCGGAGAAACGGCTGACGTGAAATTTCGTAACGTGAAATTTTCGGCTTACGGCTCGTCGTTCGATATAATGTGCGGGGAAAAAACTCTTGAAATAACCGCTCCGTTCGTCGGATTGCATAACGTGGTCGATTTTACTCTCGCCGCCGCGGTTGCGATAAAACTCGGCGTACGGGCAGAAAAAATCGAGAACGTCGCAAAAACGCTCACTCCGCCTAAGCATAGATTTTCGGTATCGGTTTCGGGTAACGGAGTAACGATAATCGACGACGGCTACAACGCGAATATAGAAGGAATAAAGAGCGGGGCGGAAAGTCTGAAATATTTCGGCGGCAAGAAATTTGCGGTGTTTTCGGGCATTGTCGAGGGCGGAGCGAAGAGTTACGAACTTAACTCGGAAGCGGGCAGAGTTTTAAGGGAAAATTGCGACAGGCTGATCGCCGTAGGTCGGCTTGCCGACGAAATTTTATCCGATGCGCAAGGCGAAAGGGTCGAAGATTTAGACGGCGCGAAAGAGATATTGAAAAAAGAAGTCCGCCGCGGCGACACGGTTGCCTTTTTCAGCGACCTTCCCGATCGCTATTAGGTATTACCGCAGTCGCCCGGTCGCTTTACCCGACGCGAAGATCGTATTTTTAATAATAAAAAATATAAAAGGAGAAATATATGAAAAACGTACTCGTATTTTTCGGCGGAAAGTCCTGCGAACACGACGTGTCCGTGCTTACGGGCGTGATGACCGCAAATTGCCTTGACGGCGAAGGGTATAATTCCGTACCCGTATACGTGGGTAAAAACGGTAAGTGGTACGGCGGCGAAGAACTTAAAAATCTCGGCGTATACGACGGAAAACGCACGTTTCGCGAAGTTACTTTGCTGCCGTCGGATAACTTCTTGTACGAGATTAAAAAGGGTAAACTCAAAAAACGCGAAAAGATAGATTGCGCGATAAATTGCATGCACGGTCTTAACGGCGAAGACGGCTCGCTTGCGGGGGCGTTAAAACTCGCTTCCGTTCCGCTCGCTTCGCCCGATATATTTTCGTCGGCGGTTTCCATGGATAAATATTTCACCAAAATCGCCCTCGCCGGGATACGCGCGCCTTACGTTCCGTACGTAAAACTCAATCGCGAAAACTATTATAAAAACAAAGCCTTTGCGAAAAAACTCGTCGCAAGGCTCGGCTCGCCTATTATTATAAAGCCCGCAAATCTCGGCAGCAGCATAGGCATAACGGTTGTAAAAACCGACGATAAATTCGAAGAAGCCGTCGAACTCGCGTTTCGCTACGATGATAAAGTCGTCGCGGAAAAGGCGTTGACGGATTTCAGAGAAATAAATTGCGCGTGTTATAAACTCGGCAACCGATATATCGTTTCGCCGTGCGAAGAACCCGTTACGAAACACGACGTTCTTACTTTCGACGAAAAATACGTTACGCCCGCCGAAAAGAAATTCCCCGCCGAAATCGATAAAAAGTTGTCGGATAAAATCCGCGATTTAACCGCATACGTGTATCGCAAACTCGAATTTTCGGGCATTATACGAATAGATTTTCTGCTTGACGGCAACGACGTGTACGTAAACGAAATCAATTCCGTGCCGGGGTCGCTCGCGTATTATCTGTTTGTGGAAAACACAGACGAATTCGGCAAAATATTGCACGACCTGGTCGAAAACGCGATAAAAAAACACGAAGACTACGAAAACAACGTATTCACTTACGACGGCGGCGCGCTCTCTTTCGACAATCTTAAAAAATAAAATGCGGGGCGAGAAATTTTTCTTGCCCCGCTGTAAACCGTCGTTACGAGAGTATGCGCTCCCGGTGTGGCGATCTCGAAGATTGGAGTTTATCTGCCATACAAGCCGCTCCGACCTTTATTGCGGGAATTCTTCACTTCGTTCAGAATGACGTTTGTCATGTTGAGCGTAAGCGAAACATCGCCCGGAAGGGCAAAACCTGTTAAAACGGTTATATCGCTCGCAAGGCACGTAAAATGCCGACGGTTCATATAATGTAGCGGGGTACTAAAGATGAACGGTATTTTCTGGCAGGCAACTTTAGGAATATTTTTTATATTCGCAATGACTTCGCTCGGAAGCGCGGTCGCCTTGTTTTTGGGTGACCGCCCGATAAGTAAAGGTTTTTCTTTTATCGGCGGATTATCCGCGGGGATAATGCTCGCTTCGGCGGTCTGGTCGCTTATTCTTCCTGCGCTCGGCGACGGTGAAAACCTGCTCGAAGTAGTTATCGGGTTCGGAGTGGGGCTGACGGTGTTTTCTTTGCTCGGAATTTTTCTGCGCGAAGACGAAAAGGCAGGGTATAAACGACTTTTTATCGCGATAACGGCGCATAACGTTCCCGAAGGTCTTTCTGTAGGTTTTGCTTACGGAGCGGCGGCTACGGGGGCGGTTACTCCGGCGGCTGCGCTCGGACTTGCGATAGGCATAGGCGTGCAGAACTTCCCCGAAGGGGCGGCTGTCGCCATGCCGGCAAGAAAAATCTATTCTCGTAAAAAATCGCTTTTGCTCGGCGTTTTAAGCGGAGCGGTTGAGCCTTTAGCCGGGTATATCGGATACTTCGTTTCGACGAGCGCGGTATTTATAATGCCGTCGCTGATGTCCTTTGCCGCGGCGGCGATGATTTTTACCGTATTTTCCGAACTATGCAAAGATATATCCGAAAAACCTTTATCGGGCGCAATCGGCGCGGGAGCGGGTTTTCTTATTATGATGCTTTTGGACGTTTTACTCGGCTGACGTTCGACGTAACGTCAGCAGGTTTTGCATGGCGCGACGAAAACAAGTTTCCAAAATAGCGGTTTTCCGCGTGTCGTATATCGATAATTTATCGAAAATTCTTAAATAGCGTATAAAAACCGCCTTCGATGTCAATCGTTATAGCGATAAAAATCATCGGAGGTTATTTTAATGAATCCTTTTAAGGAAAAAGCGCCTAAAAAGCCGCAATTCGAAACCTGGGATAAACTCTATCCCAAATCGTATAATAAACGCGAAGTAGATCCGTACACCAAAACGCGTATCATATTGATGAACGGTACGGAATTCGAAGCGAATTGGTTCTGTCATCAATTCGACCGTCACGTCAAAAATAACGACTTGCGGCGGGCGTTGGCGCTTAACCGCATGCAGGAAAAACGCCAGCAACAGAAAATTTCAATGCTCAAACCCGTAGACGAAACCGTACTCGAACACACTATCGGCTACGAACAATTAGCCGTCGATCTTACGGCGGAACTTGCCGGAAAAGAAAAGGACTTCAACGTCAAAAAAGCCCTTGATTTCGCCTTATTGGAAGACTTCGACCACTTGTACCGTTACGCAAACAAACTCGAAGCCGAGCAAGGCGTGCTTGCTGAAAGGCTCGTCGGCAAGTATACGGAAATCATGCCGGGCAGACCTACGATAGCCCACCACCGCTACCCGACGGACAACGTCAGAAAACCCGTAAACAATAAAAAAGCGGACAAGCAGACTATTCTCGCAACCATGATAATCACCGCAGCCGAACAGCAGACGATGAACTATTATATGAACGTAGCGAATTTCGGCAACGACGATTTGTCGCGAAGACTTTACGAAGAAATCGCGCTCGTAGAAGAAGAACACGTTACGCAATACGAGTCGTTAATAGACCCGAAGGGCAGTTGGCTCGAAATGCTTTTGTGGCACGAATATTGCGAGTGTTATCTGTATTGGTCGTGTTATCAGACCGAAACCGACGAATACGTCAGGGGTATATGGGAAGAGAATTTCGGGCAGGAAGTTTCGCACCTGCACGCGGCGTGCGATTTACTAAAAACTTACGGCAAAAAAGACCCCGCCGAAGTCATTCCCGACGGTAAATTCCCCGAGCCGCTTTCTCTGCACGAAAACGTGGACTACGTGAGAGAGATTCTTGCGACCACGGCGCAATACACGTCGGTCGGCGAAGGTTACGAGGACGTAAAGAATCTGCCGAAGACCGCAAACTTCTTCAAGTACGGTCAGACTATCACTCCCGACGCGGAAATGCTTCCGTCGCATAACGTTATATGTAAGCATATAACCGAAAAGGGCAAAGATTATCGGTACGAAGTGGCAAAATCGCCGATAGAAGCCCTGCGAGCGAGAACGGAAGACAACATTACGGTAGGGATCGTTCCGAAAGCAGCCGAAAGCAGCGGTTTCAAGAAAAACCCGCCCGATAAAAAGAAAAAATAATCGCAATATAATTATTACGCCCGGGGCGAGAAATTTCTCGCCCCGGGCGTAGTTTAACGATCGATTATAAGGTTAAAAATCCGCCGATAAAGGCGTTGGGGAACACGAATTGTTTTTCGCCTGCGTCAAATCTGACGCGAAAATATTTTTTCGCGTTGTCAATCCACGTTATTACCCCGTTGCCGAATTTTTTGTGCGTTACCGTAACGCCTACGCCTACTTTCGTAAGCAGTTCTTTAATCGCTTTTTCGGCGGAATCTTTTTCGCGGGCGGGCTCGGCAATGGTCGTTGCGATTTCTGCGTTTGCCGCCGCTTTTTCTTCCGTGTTTCCGCCGTCGCGGTATTTTTCGGGGATAAGAATATTTTCAAAGTCGGTCATAGTAGCCTGTTGCTTGCTGTATAATGCCTCGTATTCTTCGCGGCGGAGTACCGTATCCCAACCGCCGATTGCTTCGCCCTCGTGTTTGTCGATGCCCGTATACGATAAACTCGAATTCTCGTATTTTCTGAACCCGAAAATGCCTTGGTTCATCTTTTCGGAATCGAAAAGTCCTATCGAACACAGCGCGTCGAAATCTTTTACCGTAAGCCCTGTAACTTTTTGGAAAAGTTCGGGCTCGATTTGCGTAATGACGTCCTTTATCGTTTGTTCGCGATAATCGGTGAGATACATAAAAGCAGGAATTCGCGCTGCAAGTTTCAAAAGGTTTTCCTGCACTTGTTTACGTAAAGATTTTACATTCTTTTCGTCCTCGGTAAGTTCTTTCTTCTCGGCAGGCGTTAAGTCGTCGCCTTTCTCTTTTTTGAGTTTTTTAACCTTTTCGGAGCGGTTTATAATCGTCTGAATCTCGGCGTTTAGCGAACGGAAACCTTCGATACGCATAAGCGCGTCCAAAGCGTCCTGATTGTTCTGCAATTTTTTGAGAGTGTCGTTGTCAACGTGCACCAAAAGGGCGGTTTGCCAACGCTTTGCAAGCAAGGTTGCCGACGTACCCGCGTAGGTAATATCCAGAATGTCCTGCGCGTCGATACGATTCATTGACGAGCCGTCAAACGCAAGTACGGGCAAGAAAGAAATGAAATCTCTCACTTTTTGTTCAGGGCTTGTTTCGTCAACTTTCAATCTGCACGAATAGTCGGAAATCTGATGCAGGGCGCGTTCTAACGCAAAGTCGAAAATATAACATTCCTGCTTTATAATTTCTTTGTCGCCGTGGTCGTTCGCGATTTCCCAAGGCGATTGCGCTCTGAAAGCAGTCTGGAAATACGTTTCGGGTGATTTTAAGTTGCGAAGCATAAACACGCCTGCCCACGGTCTTACGGTAACGCCGGTATTGAGTTTTCCGCACGATAAGGTGATAGTTTTCGTTTCAAGCGGATCGCCCATTGCCGCTAAAACGGGTTTGAGAGCGTCCAGGCCGATGCCGACTTTTGTTCCCGCGCACACGATAATTTTGTAGTCGTCGAAAAAGGCGTTTTGCTTTTGACGCAATAAATTGTACATTGCATAGCAACTTGCGACGTTCGGCAAATACCAAAAAGTGTGCGATAGAACGTTTAACAGGGTAGTATCCGAAAACGGCATAGGCGGGCGTTCCGCGCCGAGTTTCAAGCCGTCCACGGGCATATAGTTGCCCTGAATCATTTTAACCCACTTTTGCACGTCTTCTTCGTACACGAACCTTGACGTTTCGATTTTTCCTTTTTCAAGCGGTTGCGCCTTAAAAAATTCGTTTATATCGAATTCGTCAAAGCCTTCGTTTATCGCAACGTTCGCCGTAATCGAATCGGGAACTTTATACGTAAGCATAACCATTTTCGGGAGCGACGCGTAAGGGTTTTCGCCACGCGATTTATCCCAGTTTTCTTTTGCTGCCTGTTCGTCGGAATACGTCCAGTTAAAAACCTGATCTTCCAGAAATTCACCGGAATTAAGCGCGCGGAAGGGCGTGCCGGATAAATACAGATAATGCGCCGACGTGATAGGCAAAAACGTTTCGTTTATAGCGTTGCCCGCTTCTTCCTTTTGGTATTTTTCAAGGTCGAAATCGTCGTTTTCTTCGTCGAATTTTTCAAACAGGTTTTTCGCGTTTTCGCGCCACGCGCCGTAGTGGTATTCGTCGAATACGATAATATCCCAATTCGTGGTGTGTATAAACTCGTTTTTCGCCTTTATGCCGCCTGCTTCGTTCGTGCCGAGCAAGTCTTGAAACGAACCGAAAACGACGATAGGATTCGTTTTATCGCAAGCGTCGAATTGTTCGTCTAACTTTTTAGCGTCGAACTTTGCCTCTTTGTTACTCACGAATTGCCAGCCCTTGAAATCAACGTGGTGAGTCAGGTCTTCTTGCCAAGCGGATTCAACGGCGGGCTTGAAGGTGAGTACGAGAATTTTTTTGAACCCCATCGCTTTGCATAATTCGTACGTCGCAAAAGTTTTGCCGAAACGCATTTTAGCATTCCATAAAAACTTCGGCGGACGCGTCGGGTCGTCAATTGTCGATTGTTCGAAATACGATTTTGTCATATTGACGGCTTGTTGCTGCTCGTCGCGCATAGAAAAATTCCACGTGCGATTGCCTTCAAACCGTGTTTCGGTGCGGACTTCTTCGATTGCCGTCAAAGCGTCCGAAAGCGTGCATTTGAACCACTCGTTTTTATCCGCGCCCGCGTTAAGCCTGCTAAATCCTTTGCGAATAAGCAAACGATGAACGTCTTTGTCCGTAAAACACGTTCCGTCGGAACGCATTGCCGATTCTTTGAACAGGATTTTGAAATTTATCGCCGCCGTATGCAGTTGTTCGCGGATACGCGTTTCGGTATCTTTTCTGTCCGTATAGCCGATTTTGATATATCCGTCGTGGTCTTTCAAGTCGGGCAAAACGTAGCCGTAAATTGTCGGCACGACTGCAGGGCGATTATGTAAAATTTCTGAAAGACTGATATTATTCGCCATTATTATTCACCGCCGATTTCGCTTATTTTGGATTTGATTAAACCCCATTCGTCATCGTTTATATTCCATAGTTTCCTTAAATAGTCATCGGAATACATTTGAGTATAATTTCCCAATTCGGGTATGAAACAAAAATTTTTTCTCGTAATATTTTGTGATACAACGGTTTGTAACAATAAAAATCTGACTGTTTTAGTCAAGATATATGACTTAAAATATAAAGTTTCCTGCTCGCTGTCGAATGCGCCTGCAATAAGCCATGATTCGGAACATATTTCGCCGGGTTTTGCGATTCTTGTATTTCCGTCATAGTAGAAGCCTACAGGCTTTGAAAAGTCTGTTTGCCCTGCAATCGGTGCTTTCGGCACGAGAAATTTCCACTTGCCGATAACGTTCAATACGTCTTTTACATCATTTTTATCAACGTATTTCAATCCGATTCTTTGAGTGAAATAGCAAGGAATACCGCTATCTGTCGGTTGATAAGTTGTAGGAATACCGAACGGTAATCTTATTGAAACTCTTTCGTTTAAGAATTGTTTATATTTAGGCATGATTTTTTCAACGATGCCTATGGAAATATTAGAACGGATAAAAGTATCGAATTGATTAAGGTATCTGTAACTTTCGGAATATTCGTTGTTGACATAATTTCTGACTTTACAAATTCCTTTATTATCCTTATCCCAAAGAAAATAACAGGCTCCGCCGGCTAAATCTACGCCCGGGAAAACATCTTTGAAATTTTCATAATCGCATAATACCCTAATGCTGGTATCGTTTAACATATCGATCCTAAATGAATCCAACCCCTTTCCGCCTGAAAACCATCTTGAAGGAATAATCATAGTGATATATCGGGGACGAAGTTTTTTTGCCATTTCAATAAAATGTTGGTAAATAGGTTTTGCGCTCATTCCGTTTGCGCTTCCGCCGTCGGATAATTGATAAGGGGGATTTGATATAATTACGTCGAATTTCATATTAAAAATTTTCTCCGGGTTTTCTGTGTGTATAAATTCGTAAGCGTGAGTTTCTTTGTCGCCGCCACGGTCGTAAGATTTGTTTGCACCACAAAACTTACATTTGTCGCCTATCCAAGTATGTTTTATGCGGCGAAAGCGTATATTGCCTTCGGCGGTGTCGAAATGAGAAATCGAATATTCGCCGTTTGGATATTTTGAGCAATATAAACTTCGGCGGGATAACAAACTCGTGAGTTCCGTTATCGCTATCCCGTAAAGTTGTTTATGGAATACGTGGTCTATTCTCTTCTGCAAATCGGGTATCTTATCGGCTAACCCCACGAGCAATCGCTTGGCTATTTCGCGTAAAAACACGCCCGTTTTACATGCAGGGTCCAAAAAGGTGGAGTTCGGATCGGAAAACAATTCCTGCGGCAGTAAATCGAGCATTTGGTTTACCACGTCGGGCGGGGTAAAAACTTCGTCGTTAGATAAATTTGCCAAACACGACAAAACGTCGGGCGTGTGCAAAGTCTTGTTTTTGTAGATTTTATCGAAAAAAGTTTCAGCCATTTTCCTGTACCTTCCTGTAATGCGCGGGCGGATATTCGCATATCGGCTCTGCCATATATTCTTTTGTTACGGGGTTGATCGATATAAACTGCCGAATTTCTTCGGGTATATCGAATAAAGACGGTTGCCCGCTTTGGGGCTTATCGTTCGCTTTAAGCATTACGTCAAGACGAAAATCTCGGCGTTTCAACTTCGTTCCGAGCATTAAACTCCATTCGGGAAAAATAATCGGCGTATCTGTGTCTTCTTGATTTTCGTCCACGCACATAAGCGTCAAAGCGTTGCCGCATAAAACGTTTTTGGACAGGATATATTTCACGGCTTCGCGCGCTTCGTCGTTCGTTGATTTTTTACAAACCGATTTATAATCTTTATCCCATAGCGTAAAAAGCCGTGTTCGGCATTCCGCCACGTTGTCGGCTAAAATATCCACGCCGTAAACGCTCGTTACCGCCAAAACGGAATAGCGCTCGTAATCGTAAGGGTTAGACTTGTAGAGTTTTTTAACGGTGGCAAGTTTGCGGGTTAAAATTTCGGCTAAAAAATTGCCGTCGCCGCACGCGGGCTCTAAAAATCGGCTGTCTATCCGGTCGCATTCCTGAGTAACCAGATCGCACATGGCTTTTACTTCGCGTTCGTTTGTAAAAACTTCGCCGTGCTCTGCAACTCTCTTTTTCGATTTTATCTGTGTTTTCATACGTTTCGTTAAAGTTCCGTTTACACTATAGTTTAATTCATTATATCACTATAGTGAAAATTAATCAATACTATAGAGAAAGAAATTTTATCAAAAATAGAGTAAAATGACACTATAGTGTAAATAATGAGGGACGTATGGACAGGGTAGCGATAGGAAAAAAGATTAAACTTTTGAGAGAAAAGAGAAATATTACTCAAAACAAGTTGGCGACCGAAGCGGGAATTTCGGCAAGTTACGTCGCTTCTTTAGAAAAAGGCGAAAAATGCCCGACGGTCGAAACGCTTGACAATATTTGTTACGCGTTGAATATCTCTCTCGTCGAATTTCTGTCGGACGGCGAAAACGGTTACGATAAAATTTCTTTGCTTACGGACAGGCAAAAGCGCCTGCTGAACGAATTTTTAGACAGCATATAAAACGCTGCCCGGCGGAAAGAAAGATCTTTCCGCCGGGCAGAATATTTTACGGCGATTTTTTTCGTGAAAACACTTGAAAATACGCAAAATTTATAGTATACTGTCTTTGAAAAACGAAAAGTCGCCGAAAAGCGCGACGGATACGGAGATTTTATGAACGCACAATTACTCGACAAACTTAAAAACGTGCCTAACGAATACAAGAGTATTCCGTTCTGGTCGTGGAACAATCACTTAGACGAAAAATATCTCGTAAAACAGATAAGAGATATGAAAGCCGCGGATATCGGCGGTTTTATAATGCACGCGAGAACGGGGCTTAAAGACGAATACTTAGGCGAAAAGTGGTTTTCGTGCATAGAGGCGTGTCTTAAAGAGGCTAAAAGGCTTAAAATGGACGCGTGGGTGTACGACGAAAACGGCTGGCCGAGCGGTTTCGTGGGCGGCAAATTGCTCGAAAACGAAGCCTACCGCGCGAGATTTTTAGAACTTAAACGGGGTGATTTCGACACTTCCGCTTTTTGCGTTTACGTTGCGGACGAAAACGGTTATAAACGCGTAACCGAGCCTCAGAAGGGCGTTACGGTTTACGAAAATATATACCTTCGCGTAAGCCCGGCAAACACGGATATACTCAACCCCGACGTTACGGACGCTTTCATAAGAGAAACTCACGAAAAATATTACGCCAGATTCAAAGAATATTTCGGTAAAGAACTCGTCGGATTTTTCACGGACGAACCCCAATATTACCGCTACGCCACGCCTTATACCGCGGGTGTGGGCAAGGTTTTCGAAGATAACGGCGAAGACGTCCGCGACGGTCTTATATGGCTCTTTAAGTCGGACGAAAGGGGATATGCGTTCCGCGAAAAATACTACGCCGAACTCAACCGTTTATACGTAACCAACTTTTACAAAAAACTCTACGACTGGTGCGAAGCGCACGGCTGCAAACTTACCGGGCATTCGGTCGAAGAGAGTTCGCTCGGCATGCAGATGTGGGGCGGAGCGGAAGTTACCACGACTTACGAATACGAACATATCCCCGCAATAGACGATCTTGGCAGAAAATGTACCGACGAACTCGCTCCTAAGCAGGTTTCGAGTGCGTGCAGCCAACTCGGCAAGAAGCACATTTTAACCGAAACTTTCGGCTGTTCCGGCAACGACGTAACGCCTTACGAACTTAAAAGCGTGGGCGATATGCAATACTTTCTGGGTGTAAACAAGATGTGTCAGCATCTTTATCCGTACACGCTCGCGCGCGGCGGAAAGACCGATCACCCTCCCGTGTTCTCCCGACACGGAAACTGGTACGACGGCTTTAAGACTTTCAACGAATATTTCAATCGCCTCGGCTATATAATCGCCAACACGCGCGAAAACGCAGACGTGGCGATTATTCACCCGATACGCGATATATGGCTCGATTATATACGCGAAATCGACCATGCAAGCGTTAAAGATACGGAAGAACGTTTCGCGGCTTTAATGGGCGATTTACGCAAAAAAGGCGTTACGTATCAATTTATCGACGAAACTCTGCTCAAAAAATACGGTCGCAACGAAGCCGACGGTTTAAGGGTAGGCGAAAGACTTTATAAAACCGTACTTATGCCCGAAATGAAAACTATTTCGGCGAATACGCTCGACGTTTTGCAGAACTTCAAAGGCGAACTCTGCGTTCTGGGCTGTCCGGAATATATCGACGGCGTGAAAGCGGAAGTAAAACTTAAAGGCAATCTTACTTACGACGAACTCACCGCAAAAGCCGCAATTAAGTATAATTGCGAAGACGCAAGATCGTTTATGACTTCCCGTTCGGGCGAGCCGGGCGACTTTATATTCGTAAAGAACCTTTCTTACGACAAGCCGAGCAAAGTTAAATTTTCAGGCGTTGCCGAAAACTATAAATTGCTCGATCTTGAATTTCTGACGGAAAAGAACGTAACCGACGAGTTTGAATTAAGGGCGGGCGAGGGCGTCGTTCTTATAAAAGACGAGGCGGCGAAACCGTCGCAGACGAAATTCGTCATAGCGGATTGTACGTCTGATTTCGGCGTAAAAAGCGTAACCGATAACTATCTCGTAATGGACTATTGCCGGATCGCGAAAGGTGACGGCAAATTCGGTAATATCCGTCCTATATACGGACATATCGAAGAACTGTTACGCGAAGATTATAAGGGCGAAATAAGCGTAAAGCAAACTTTCAGACTCAACGAAAAACTTCCGCTCACCTTCGTAATGGAAAAAGCCGACCTCAAAAAGATCGTCTTAAACGGCAAACCGATTACCCTTAAAAACGGCGACTTCGACGTGTACTTTGTCGAGGCGGACGTTACGGACGAATCGGTTAAGGGCGAAAACGAAATTATATATACGTTTGATTTTTATCAGCACGACGGAGTGCGTTTCGCGCTCTTCGATCCGCTTGCTACCGAGAGTTTAAGAAACTGTCTGTATTACGACACTACTATCGAAACGTCTTACTTAAAGGGCGAATTCGTGGTTGAAAAAGACGGGAGTCTGTCGCCGAAGAAGAACCTTCCGCCGCTTACCGATAAACTTTCCGACAACGGTTATCCCTTCTTCAAAGGGCAGGTGGTTTATAAAGGTAAAATCACGAAACCCGAAAGCGGCAGGGCGATTCTTGCGCTCGGCGGCAGGTTTATGACTGCGAAAATCAAGACGAAAAAAGGCGAAGTCGATTTCGTACTCGACAATCGCGGCGATATAACGGATATATTATGCGGCGGCGAAAACGAAGTCGAAATAACGATCAATTCGAGTTTAAGAAACCTCTTCGGACCGCACCATTTCAAGCCCAAAGCGGAGCCGCTTGCCGTAGGTCCGTCGGACTTCGAGTTCCGCGGCGATTGGGCAGACGGTAAAACCCCCGAAAAATATACCGACGAATACAACTGCGTTCCGTTCGGTATTTCTTCCGTAACCCTCGTCAACGAAAAGTAACGAAACGTCATCGACGCGATGACAAAAAGCGGGGAGGCAATAAGGTTGCCTCCCCGCAATTTATAATAGTTAATACTTTTCGCAGTCGCGCAGGAATCTGTAATAACAGTCTTCGCACGGTTTTTTCTTCGGTTTCGGTTTTTCGCACGGGCGGCAAGGTCTGCCGCACGGGCATGGAATGCCTATCGGGCGCATAGGTATAAATTCGCAGGGAGGTTTCGGGTCGCAACGCAAACACTTTGCGGCTATCGCTCCTACTATTACGCCTATTATTATTCCGTCGTAAGTTTTCATAAGTAACCCTCCTTAGCAGCAATTACTGTGGCTATGAGTTATTACATTATACGCCTGCGAACGAAATTAAGTGCAAAAAAACACCGCTTTTCAAAAGGCGGTGTTTTTAAGTTTTGTCAATAAATTAGTTCTTGTTGAAAACCGCGCTTACGATAGAAGCAACGCCCGAAAGAAGAGCCATAACTCCGTAAAGAACGGAACCTGCCATCGACTTTACGGCGTATGCCGATTTCGCTTCGTTGCCGAGAAGTTTGGTCGTTTCGGAACCCGGCGGGCGCGGCGCTGTTTTTTATCTGTTTTTGATGAAATCGAAAAATTTGTCGGGGTAGAAGTTAAGTACGAGTTCGTTCGGGAATTCCGTCGCCGACAATACCTTATATATATTGTCAAACTCGCCGATATGCTCTTTTCCGTGGCTGTCGCTGCCCAAAGTGACGAATACTCCTTTGCGTTTGCAAAGCAGAAGCATTTCGGTAAGCCCTTCGATATTGCGTTTGCGGTATCCGTTTTCGGCTACGCCTACGGCGT
>ULNN01024612.1_pt1 | contig 15512 bp, 15 predicted proteins | sample 1951931 | NCBI WGS metagenome assembly ULNN01 (sample SAMEA4835578, study PRJEB28245) | human gut metagenome | biome: gut microbiome; material: fecal sample | place: Denmark | collected 2008
ACAGCTTGGGTATTAACAATTCCAATTTGTATGATTATGTCAGCAGGAATTTATTATATTTTAGTAAAGACTCCTCTTGCTGCATTCGGTCAATATAGCTAAGAATCAATATTATTATAGGTACAAAACAGAGTTGCCTTACGGTAGCTCTGTTTTTGTATAAAGCTTTGTAAATTAAAAATTAATTTGTAAGGGCAAGGTGCTTAGTAATGACAAACCGATGTTCAAACAATTATTTGAAATCTTCCATATACAAAAATTTCATAAAGCTGAATAAGAAAAAATAAGTTTAAGAAAAAACAAGGTCTTTAAACCTAAAGACCTTGTTTTTGTTATATTATTATGATTAATCTTGTTACTCGAATATTGTAAAAAATATAGAAGTGAAAAGCCCTGCAAGTACACAATAATATGCAAAAACTTTCAACGAATATTTACCCAAAAATTTTAAGAAATATTTTATGCAAAGATACCCCACGACTCCAGAAATAACAGTTCCGATAGTTATGTTTGTCCAGTTGTATGAGACAAGTTCTTTCATATCAATTTTTACGAAAGGGTAAACCATTGAAGCACCAAGTATAATTGGAATACTTAGAAGAAAGGAATATCTTGCAGCTGTTACTCTGTCTATTTTTCTGAATAATCCTGATGCAATCGTCCAACCTGAGCGAGAGAACCCGGGGAGAGCTGCCAAGCCTTGTGCTACAGCCATAATTATTGAAGATTTGAAATCCATACTGCTAGATTTTGTTGTCAATTTGTTTGAATAAGTTTCACTAATAAATAACAAAATCCCTGTAATAACAAGTAATATGCCAACAATTACAGGTGAATAAACAAGTTTTTCTGCAACCTCATTAATAGGGAATGCTATCAAAACAGTTATAATTGTACCAAGTATAATATACAATCCGAGTTTGCAGTTATGATTTGTATAATCTTTCTTTTTGATACCTTCAATAAGTGCAGATAAGATTTCCCATACTTCTTTACGGAAGTAGATTAATACGGCAATTAGAGTTCCCCAATGGAGCATTATATCAACAAAAACTTCCATATTAGATTGCTGATGAATAGGTATATTGTTGAATACTTTATAAAAATTTGAAGTGAATACAAGGTGTGCTGAACTTGATATTGGTAAGAATTCGCTTAATCCTTGTACAATGCCCATAAATATAATTTGAAGTAAATCCATTATTATTAATCCTCATAATATGTTGCACATGATGTAGATGTTTCCCAAACAGATACTTTGCTAATATTTGGGATAGTTTCTTTTAATTTATTAAAAATAAACTTAGCAAGAATTTCGCTGCTTGGGCTTATGTTTGCAAAATCCTCTAATTCGTTAATATCTTTGTGGTCTAACAAGTCCAAAACTTTTTTCATTTCTTTTTTTAGAACTTTGTAATCAATAAGAATATTGCTTTTATCTAAATTGTTTCCTTTTACATACGCTTCTACCAACCAATTATGACCATGTTGGTTTTCACATTCGCCGTCATAATTCAGCAAGTGGTGAGCTGCAGAAAAGGTCATTTGTTTTTTGATTTCAAACATAACATCTCTCCTTTTTGTCTATTTTATAACAAACTACTCAATTATAAAAATTTTATGTATAATAATTATATGTTTGAACAAAATTTAGCTAAATTAAATAATAAAAGATTAAGAGATGAGTTGTTAAATACACCTATTACAGACTGTACTGGTGATATTGCATTTGTTACAACCGAGAATGGGAATGTAATATTTTTAAAGGGTGAAATTCCTACAGACGATACTATCGACCCGATAGGCTTTGCAAAATCTCTTGTAACTCAAAAGATGAAAGAGTTTACCAGAAATGATGTAATTGTTTGTGTTGGTATTGGTGTTGGATATATTTTAGATGAACTTTATTCTTCAACCCAAGCAAAAATCGTTATATATGAACCTGATTCAAAATTCTTGAGATTTGTGTTTGAGGTTGTTGATTTAACTCAATATATTTCGGATAAACGAGTATTTATCTCTGATGATATGTACGAATGTATAGATTTTGTCTTAAAAGATTATCTTGATGACAAATTTGAATTTGCAGTATCACCAATTTTGGCGCTGTTTTATAAAAATGAGATTGAAGAGTTTACAAGTCACTTGTATTCAAGATTAAAAGGTAAAATAGTTGATATCAACACTGTTAAGGCACTTTCTAAACAATGGGTCAGAAATGTTATTGATTTTGTTAATCTTGATAGAAAATACTATTCAATACAAGATTACAAATGGAAGTTTACAGGCAAAAATGCTTTGATATTAGGTGCAGGCCCTTCGCTTGCCGATAACATCGAAAAAATAAAATCTATGAGAGATAAGTTTGTTGTGTTTGCTGTAAATAAAACTCTCAAATATTTAGAAGAAAATGATATTGTACCTGATTTTGCAGTGTTTGCAGATGCCAAGAATATCGGCAGATGGTATAACTTGTCAGATGAATATACTGCTAAGTTGAATATAATAACAGACTGGAAATCTGAAGGTTTTATTTCAAAACTTAAATCAAAAAGTTTAACGGTTTATTTTTCTGACAATGAATTGTTCTTGAATAAATATGCAAAAGATTTAGATATTCAGCTTTTCTCTGCAGAGCCTACAACGACATTAATATCTTTGATGTGCGCAAATTATATGGATTTCGAAAAAATATATTTCTGTGGCTTTGATTTGGCATTCAAAGACAATCAGGTTTATTCAGATGGACAAACTGCGCAGGTCAATGATGGACAAGCTTATATCAGTCGAGGAAGAAAACAAATTGTTGAAGTTCCTTCAATCACAGGAAATTCTGTACAAACAAGAGAAGATTATTCAATATTTATAAAAACTGTCGAAACTATAATCAAAACTCGTGGTTTGAAAAACTTGTATAATATTACGGATTTTGGAGCCTTGATTGAAGGTATGAACTATACCTCTTTTGACAGTATCAATATTTATGGCGAAAAACCTGATATAGATTCAGAAATCGCACAGTTACCTGTATGTGATAAAGATTTCAAAAAATGTATGGAGCTTGAAAAAGCTGCAATGATAAATATTCACCAAAATGTATTAGGACATTCTCCAATCGGTATGGTTACAAAGAAAATAATTTCTAACACAAGTATTCTGTATGAATATTTACAGTTGGAGTTGATAGAACTCTCAAGAAATATGGGAGAACCGGATGCTGTTGATACTTTTTATTCAAAATGTATTTTAGCATTGGATAATCTTTTGGCAATTATAGGATAATATAAAATGATAACAACACAAAACCTTACTGTGAGTTTTGGCTCACAAGTACTATTTAAGAATGTAAGTATAAAATTTACCCCTGGGAATTGTTATGGGTTGATAGGTGCAAATGGTGCAGGAAAAAGTACTTTTTTGAAAGTTCTTGCTGGTGATATTGAGCCGACAGAAGGTGAAGTGCATATCCAAAAAGGTCAAAGAATTGCAGTATTAAAACAAAACCACTTTGAATTTGATGAATATCCTGTAATTGAAACCGTAATAATGGGGCATAAAGAACTTTATCAAGTAATGAAGGAGAAAGATGAACTTTATGCAAAACCTGATTTTAATGATGAGGACGGTATGCGAGTTGCAGATTTAGAAACTCGTTTTGCAGAGCTTGATGGTTGGCAGGCAGATTCAATGGCTGCCTCTTTACTGTCAGAATTGGGAATTGATGATTCTTTGCATTATTCTTTGATGAGTGAACTGTCTGGTAGTGAAAAGGTCAGAGTATTATTGGCTCAGGCTTTGTTTGGCAATCCTGATATTTTGTTATTAGACGAACCTACAAACCACTTGAGTTTGGAAACTATTGCTTGGTTAGAAGAATTTTTAATCAATTTCCAAAACACAGTTATTGTTGTATCTCACGACAGACAGTTTTTAGATAATGTATGTACACATATTGCTGATATTGATTACAAAAATATTCAGCTTTATACAGGTAACTATTCTTTCTGGTCACAGGCTAATATGTTGATTCAAAAACAAAAAGAAGAACAAAATAAAAAGACAGAAGAAAAGATTGCCGAATTGAAAGCTTTTATTGCGAGATTTAGTGCAAATGCTTCAAAAGCTAAACAGGCAACTTCTAGAAAAAATATGTTGGATAAATTGTCATTAGAAGAAATTATACCGTCCTCAAGACAATATCCTAGAATTAGATTCAATTATGTAAAAATTCCTGGGAAAGATGTTGTAACAATAGATAAATTAAACAAATCAGTTGACGGGAATTTGTTAATAAAGAATTTCAGCTTAGATGTTGTGCAAGGTGAAAAAATTGCTTTTATATCACCTGTACCTATGACAATAACAACCTTGTTCCAAATGTTGGCAGGTGAAGTAGAGCCTGATTCAGGGAAAATTGATTGGGGCGTTACTGCAACTCGTTCATATTTTCCAAAAGATAATACAAAATATTTTGATAATGATTTGAACTTGATTCAATGGCTGGCACAGTTCTCTAAAGAACAACATATAAGTTATTTAAGAGGATATTTGGGCAGAATGTTGTTTTCGGGTGAAGAAAGTGAAAAACTGTCAAAGGTTTTGTCAGGTGGTGAAAAAGTAAGATGTTTGTTTGCCAAAATGATGGTTGAAGAATCAAATGTACTTATTTTTGATGAACCTACAAACCATTTGGACTTGGAATCAATAACAGCGTTGAATAATGCTTTGATAGATTATACAGGTACGGTTCTGTTTACTTCTCAAGATTATCAGTTTATTAATACTGTTGCGAATAGAATAATTGAGATTACTCCACACGGTTGGATAAATGCACAATGTAAATATGAAGAATACCTTGCAAATCCAAATTACCAAAAGAGAAGAAAAGAACTGTATAAAATGGGTGCGTTAGCTTAAATTTTTACTTTATTGAGCGCTAACAAAATATCTCTAACAAGGCTCGAAAGAGATTCTTCGCCTACGGCTCTGAATGACATTCTTAACTCTTATTCACTTCTTTATAATGTCTATATGTATCAATAGCAAGTCCGAATAGACCAATCGCTGTTCCATAGATTAAAGCTCTTTTTGCCATAACCTTTGGCATAGAAAGGTTATGAAGCCCTTTTATATACTCTTTGTATTCTTTTACATTAACACCTTTGGCATGAAGTCCTGCAATCGCAGATTTTTTCTCTGCAAAAGAGTAGTTTTTATATTCTTCAACTGCTTTTTTTGCTGAACTTCTTGCAGAATATACGGTCGCAAAACCGTCTCCAATCCCTGCACATATACCAAATAATATTCCGTTACCTGTGCTTTTGAATCCTGATTTTGTAAAGGTTTGATTAGTTGTTTGAGTCTGCTGTGTCGTAGTGTTATCAACAACTTTTGGGGTAGTTGTTGCAGGCTTTGGAATTACACTTTTTATTGCTGATAATACCATTTTCAAACCTTATAATTAAGTCACTATGTTTGTAATAAAACAAGTAAAATAAAAAATTGCGAAATTGTTAATATTTATTTACAGAAAACAGGTAAATTTTAAAATGTAAAATTAAACAATTCTTTAATTTCTACATCAAGAGCGTTTGCAATAGATATAAGTGTTTGTAATGAAGGATTGGTTTCTGCGCGTTCAATTTGACCAATGAAGTTAAAATTCAAATTGACTTTTTCTGCGAGTTTCATTTGAGATATTTTTTGTAGCTACTTGATAAAATAAGATAAATATTTACCTATAGTAAATATTTATCTTATCAAAGGAACGAAAAACAATGTCATTGGAAGCCTGACATTGTACCCGATACAATAATCACCATTAATCAACAGCTAATGCCGATTGATTGTGTCGGGTTATAAAAAAAGCGACACATAGTGTCGCAAGTCTTAACTTAATCTTATCTTACTATCTTTCCCTAATTTCCCACATAGGGTTGATAAGAGAAACCTTTGAAAAGGTTTGCTCTATTAATAAATCTTGCCTAGGCTGCAGCGTTTTCGTATAATGCTTCCATCATTGCATCATAGAATTTTGGTCCAAGAATATTCATTCCTTCTTCGCTTGATTCAACTTGTTTATTTTCTTCATTGATTCTGCCACTTGCGATAGCCATATCTGTATGGAAGTTTACTGCATCTGTATCTGCATCAGAGATTTGAGCCATTTCTCTTGTTTCTTTAGGGGCTTCAGTTTTGCCAAGAGCACCAAGAGTTGATTTTGTATCGGCTTTTACAGGTTTTTCTTCGATATATGTATTAACTTTATCAATGTTTAATTCAGTGTCATCAAGTAAAGCCATCAAATCATTAACAGAAACTTCATCAAATTCACCTTTAGCTTGAGTATTATTTGATTTAGTGAAAGAATCACCAATAGGGTCACTAATATTTGCTAATTGGTTTTTGAAAGCTGATTGAACATTTTTAGCTTCTTTAACTTCTTTTCCAGTATTTATTTGAGAATCTTTTGTTTCTATGTTACCAGCATTTCTCATAGCTGAAAAGAAAGCGTTTTTAAAACCATTAATATCGAAACCCATAGTATATTCTCCTATTTTCCTAATTATTTATTTCTTATGTATATATAAAGTATATACAAGATGAAAAATTGCCTTTTTAGTCCTATAATATTAAGAAATGTTACAAGGCGTAGGCAAGGTGTGAAAATGCGCTGTTTTTGACCAATTTTGCATATTTATTTCATCTATTTGTATGATGAATTATTATAAAAATAAATCAATAATATGTTTGGAGATAGTGTAGGTGAAAGCATGGCAGGAGAGTTTTTTTATCCACAAACAAATGGAGAGTTATCAGATTCTATTACTCAGAATTGGACAGAACAAGCTCTCGAATGTTACCGTTTGAACGGTGATTGCTCTCAATGCTCAATATCAAAAGGGCATTATTCTTTTGTCTGCCAAATGCCTAAAGTTATTGAAGCGCTAAAAGCTCTTTACGGCGAACCTCAATAAAGATTTGTTATCTGTTGGTAAGCTCTTATTTAGCTTTGTTTTTGTGCTAATATGTTTCTTGGAGGTAGTTTTTGCTAAATCAATTTTCAAGAACAGTATTAATGATAGGTGAAGAAGCGCTTGAGAAGCTTCAAAATTCCAGAGTTGCAGTATTCGGTGTCGGAGGGGTCGGAGGCTATACGGTAGAAGCACTTGCTCGCAGTGGGGTTGGTGCTATAGATGTAATTGATGATGATAAGATTTGTATAACAAATGTAAATCGTCAAATCCTTGCGACTACCAAAACTGTAGGTAAATACAAAACTGATGTTGCAGAAGAAAGAATTTTGGAGATTAATCCTAAGGCAAAAGTAACAAAATACAATATGTTTTTTACACCTGATAATGCTGATGAATTTGATTTTTTAAAATACGATTATGTTGTAGATGCGATAGATACTGTCGTTGGTAAATTAGCAATGGTAGAAATCACAAACAAACTTGGAATTCCTATTATTAGTGCTATGGGTGCAGGAAACAAAATGGATCCGACAAAATTTGAGGTTACGGATATCTACAAAACCTCTGTATGCCCCCTAGCAAGAGTTATGCGTCAAGAGTTGAGAAAACGCAAAATCAAAAAATTAAAAGTTGTGTACTCAAAAGAAACGCCGATAACACCTAATGAGGAGTGTGAAGTAAGTTGCAGGCATCATTGTGTTTGTCCTCCGGGGACTGTCAGAAAATGTACAGCCCGTCACCAAATCCCAGGCAGTAATGCCTTTGTACCTTCTGTTGTCGGCTTGATTATCGCAGGCGAGGTTATAAAAGATTTAATAGGTTACAAAAAGTAAATAAATATATCTTATAGGTCGGTTTTGGGGTATAATAAAACCTGTAGAGGAGTATTTTATGAGCTTTTTGAATAAATTATGTTCTGTTAGAAAAATAGATGACCATATTATTTTTATGTTTTGTGGTGTTCAAATAAAGATTAAATACAAATCTCATTTTAATTGCCCAACAGTTAAAGATATAGGGGTTACAAATAACAAACGTGATACAAAAGTTATTGTATCGCTTACAACTTTTCCGGGGCGTATAAATTCTGTTCACAAAACAATTTCAACTCTTTTGACACAAACCTTGAAACCTGATGAGGTTATTTTATGGTTGGCAGAGGCTCAATTTCCGAAAAAAGAGTTACCTGAACAATTAACTAATCTTCAACAATACGGTTTGACTATAAAATGGTGTGAGGATTTACGCTCTTATAAAAAGCTTATTCCCGCATTGGAAGAATATCCAAACGATATTATTATCACAGTCGATGATGATTTGTATTATGCAGAGGATACGGTAGAAACGCTGTATAATTCGTATATTAAATATCCAAAGAATATCCACGCTCATCGTTGTGGACAAGTTTTCTTAAAGAAAAACAAAATAGAAGATGTTTCTATGAGAAAATTATATTTTGCAGAGTTTGAAGGTGCATCTTATTTTTATAGACAAATAGGTTATGGTGCAGTCTTGTATCCTCCAAATTCTTTGTATGGTGATGTATTGGATAGAAAAAAGTTTACAACTTTAGTTCCGACTCATGATGATATTTGGTTCTGGGTTATGGCAGTATTGAATAATACCAAAATCCGTTCAGTAAAGGGATATAACGAGTCTGTTAATTATGTCGAAGATACTCAACAAGTCGGACTTTGCAAAATTAACAAGGCTGCAAATGAAGGTGGTTCTGTGACAGATGCAATAGAAAAATTGTCTGAATTGTATCCAAAATTTATGTGCATACTAGAAGAAGAAAGTGTATAGAGTGTTCAAGTTTATCAAATCTTTGTTTTGGCAAATAATAAATTCAATAATAAAAATTTGTTTAGAAATTTTTGTTTTTAACAGAAGAATCCGAAGAATATTGAAGGGTGATTTTGCAAAATTTTATCTTAATAAATATGTAAGCAAAGCAGTTAAACAACCTGTTGAAGTTAAAGAAATCGCAGAGCCATACAGGATTTGGCAATATTGGGAACAAGGGTTGGAGAATGCACCAGAGATTGTGCAGGCATGTTTGGATAGTGTTGCTAAGTATAACCCTGATATAGAACGAGTAATCATTTCGCCTAAAAATGTAAGAGAATATGTAAATATCCCTGATTTTATCTACAAATTGAAGGAAAAGGGTATAATAAAACTTGCACAATTTTCTGACATATTAAGAACATATTTGTTAGTTGAACATGGTGGTTGTTGGATAGATGCAACTGTTTTGTTGACGGCACCGTTACCTCAATATATCAAAGATGCTGAGTTATTTGTGTTCAAGGCTGATGAAAAAGCAGATTTAGACGGATTGAATATGGCAAGTTATTTTATATCTGCAAAACCTAATAATAGAATCATTATTCAGTGTCAAAGATTCTTTGAGAATTATTGGAGAGAAAACAATTTCTTAGTAAATTATTTTTCTTTTTTACACGCATTTACAATGATTGCGCTTAAAAATAAAGATATATGGGAAAAAGTTCCGTTCTTTAGTTTTATACCTGTTCAACAAATGCAGGCAGAGCTTGTAAAACCGTATAACAAAGAACGATTTGAACAACTTAAACAAATGACACCTATACATAAATTGACATATAAACCAAAGGTTATGACAAAACAAAAAAATGTAAATCTTGAAGGTTCTTTGTATGAGGCTATAATTGAGGGAAAAATATATGACTAAACTAAACATTGCGTATGCTCCTGATGACAGTTATATGAACATGACTATCGTATCTATGTTCAGTGCATTGCAGAATAATATTGATTCAGAAGTTGAGTTTATTATTCTTTATTCAAATTTGTCTGAGAACAGTTGGAAAAAACTAAAAGATTTTGAGAATAAGTTTAATTGTTCTATTAGATATATCAAAATGAACGAAGAGGTGTTCAAAGATTTGCCTATGTCGAAATGGGTTACTGTGCAGGCATGGTTTAGAATACAAATTCCTGATTTGTGTCCTGATTTAGATAGGGTATTGTATTTAGACTGTGACACAATGGTTAATGGCAGTTTGCGAGAATTGTTCACAATGAAAATGGGTGATAATTATGTCGCAGCAGTAAAAGATGTTTGGGATGTCAAAAAACATTTAAAGCGCTTGGAGATGAAAAGTGATTCATATTTTAATTCCGGTGTTTTGTTGATGAACTGTGAACAGTTTAGAAAAGATAATGTTTTTGAAAAAATAAAAGAATATTCTCTTGCAAACAAAAAAATAATAAAATTCTGTGACCAAGATACTTTGAACAAGGTTATAGATACAAAGAAAATTAATCTTCCACAGAAATATAATTTTATGGATACTTGGTGGAGAAACTATTACAACGAGTATCAGGGACAAGACTTGATAAATTATGAAGAAGCTAAAAAATCACCGATTATTGTTCACCTTACAGGGTTGAAGCCTGATGTAAAAGGATGTAAAAATTCAATGGCTGAAAAATGGTGGTATTATGCGAGATTAACCGAGGTTTATTTAGAAGAAACAGAAAAATTCAAAAATTCTAAAGCTCCTCAAAAGAAATTTAAACCTTTATCATTGTTATTCAATGTAAAAAATGAATACAGAGGTAAGGATAAATGGAAAGTTTTGACCCTTTTAGGATTTAAACTAAAATTTAGAACCGAATGTGCAGAGAAGGTGTTTGTTGTATTTAATACTGCATTTATTGGTGATGTGTTGGTAAACAATGCACTTGTCCAAAATATAAAATATTTTTATCCGAATTCAAAAGTCGTTTTCGTTGTACAACCTCAGTTTGCTGATGTTGCAAGATACCAAAAAGGTGTAGATGAAGTTGTTTGTTTTGACAAAAAACATGATAATAATCTTGCAGGGCTTATTAAGTTTATAAGAAACTTCCCTTATAAGAGGATTTTTGCATCATTTGTGTTGTATTCAAATGATAGAAACTTGATTTTGTCCAGATTGTTGGGTGCAAAACATATAATAACAGAGCCTCATGGCAAGTTTACAGAGCTTATGTCAACAAAAGAAGGATTCAAGCGAAACACTTATGTTCACAAAAAAGATGTTGCAACAGGATTAATTGAATCATTGACAGGGAAGGCTATATTGGATTTGCCGATTGTATATGAACCACCTTATGTTGAAACTGATTTCTTACCGTTAGGTAAAGATTATGTTGCAATAACTGCGACAAGCAAATTCAAGCCAAAAGATATGTCGCCTGAAATTGCTGTTGAATTGATAAACAAACTGAAATCTGTTAACAAAGTTCCTGTGATTTTGGGTGCAGGTGAAGTATCAAGAGCGTTTGCTCGTGATATTGAACAGTTAGGCGCAGGTGATGTTGTTAATTTGGTTGATAAGACAGATTTTGTTCAACTGGCAAATGTTCTAAAACGCTGTTCTGTACTTGTTTCAGTCGATACCGGTACAATGCACTTTGGGAATGCTCTTAATGTTCCGACAGTTGCAGTATTTTATGCAACCGGCATGGAGATGTGGGCGCCACAACCTAATTTGTACAAAACTGTTGTACTTTCAGGCACTCCTAATGCAGAAGAAATCTTTGAAGCAGTAAAAACTCTTTCGTGAGGGTTTATAATGTCATTCAGATTATCTGTCATTACGAGCGTTAGCGAAGTAATCCAGAAAAAATATTGCAGGCAAACTATTAAGGAACTGGATTGCCACGAAAATCTTCGATTTTCTCGCAATGACTTGTTATTAAGTGAATAAGAAACTATTATCATCTTAATAGCTTACTTACTTATTCACTTATTCACTTATTCACTTCTCAAAAAGATATTAAAATGAGCCTTTCAAATAGAAAGACTCATAGTTATCTGATTTAATCTACTTAACACACGACACCTTTTAGAGAGATTAATAAATAGTGTTAGTTAAACTTCTACAAACAATCTTTGACCAACGATATTTGGTTTATTGTTGTAATATCCTGCGAAATAACCACCTGCAACAGGTTTATTCTTTGCATAATTAGCAAACGGATTAGAACCTTTTACAGAAACAAATGGATTAGCATAAGGATTCATAGCTTCTGTTTTTACAGCTGTTCTAACCGGTGCTGCTACAGCTCCTGTTTTTGCCGGTACTAGCATATTAGCTATCAAATTTACAATTCCTGCCATACATCAAACCTCTTTTATACAAACCTTTCAATTTTTATTTAATGATTATTTTTACCAAGTCAAAATATTATACGACATTAATTTACAAATCTTAATAAACTTGTATAAATATGGGCTAAATGGACTATATTGGCTAGTTATCACTCGGGTAAAAGTTTTTGTAACCTTCAATATAAGCATCTCTTATGAGTTTTGCGAATTTTTTAGGATATCTCCAATAAGAACAATGTGCGCTTATAAATGGCGCAGGACTTTTTACATCAGATTTGTTATAAGTAAACCCTCTGCCATTTTCTGTAAAGGTCAAATTATTAAGCCCTGTCATTTCGTCAGCACTATAATTCTTTGAAACAGGGAATTCCAACGGGTCGTCTGCAAAATTAACAGTTAAGAAGAATATATTGTTGTTTTGCAACATATTTTGTCTTACAAAATCAGAACCCTCTAAAGTGTTTTTAATATAGATATGTGCGTTATTTATTCCATTCGTAAAAGCAACTTTATCTTTTGCTGTATTTGCATTTGAGCCGTTCAAATATATAAATTTTACAGGTATTCCTGCATAAACTGTCAAAGATTGAACAAGTATTAATAAAAAATATTCTACATTCTTTCAGGTGCGTTTACGGCTAAAATATCAAGAGCATTTTTTAGAACTATTTTGATAGCATAAACAAGTGCTACACGAGATTTCATAAGTTCTTTATCATCAGAAATAACTCTGTTTGAATTATAGAAAGAGTGGAACTCACCTGCCAAATCTTGAACATATCTGCAAACGGTATAAACATATCTGTGTTTTGCAGATAATTCAATCATCGACTTAAATTCTTCTAATTTCAAAATAAGTTTTTTAGCTGTTGGTATTGCTTTTTTCATAGCTTCATAGTCAACAGTTGTTATAGCTTTTTGGTATTCTTCTTCTGTCATAGGTGCTGGTGTTTTTTTACCTGTTTCCGTATTAAGTTTTTCTGAAATTACGTGTCTTAAAATAGAACATAATCTTGCGTGTGCATATTGAACATAGAATACAGGGTTTTCATCAGATGCAGTCTTAGCTAACTCTATATCAAAATCAAGAGTTGTATCTATATTTCTCATACACATCCAGAATCTTGTAGCATCAACTCCAACTTCGTCTATTAAATCCTCTAAAGTAACCATATTGCGTCTTTTACCCATACGAACTTCGTTACCGTTGATAACAAGGTTTACTAATTGACCTAACAAAACTTCAAGCTTATTTGGATCATATCCAAGTGCTTCTATAGAGGCTTTTACTCTTGGTACATAACCATGGTGATCTGCACCCCAAATGTTTATTAATCTATCAAAACCTCTTTCAAGTTTGTCTATATGGTATGCGATATCAGCAGTCAAATAAGTATTAGACCCGTCAGCTTTTTTTATTACTCTGTCTTGGTCATCACCGTATTCAGATGACTTGAACCAAATTGCACCGTCTTTTTCATATAATTTGCCACTTTGAGAAAGTTTTGTATAACTTGCATCAACTTTGCCTGATTTATGTAAATCAAGTTCTGAATAAAATTTGTCAAAATGAACTCTGAATTTTTCTAGCAAATCTTTTTGAACTTTTTCCATATAATTTTTTGCATAATCAGATAATACACTAATATCTTCTGTTGGTTTATTTTCTTCTAAGAATTTTTTAGCAACAGGAATAAGATATTCACCTGCATAATAATTCTTTCTTTCTTCTTCATCTTCAGGAAAATCTACATTTTCGCCAAGTTCTTGTTTTACTCTTATAAGTAATGAGCGTCCAAGTTTTTGGATTTGAGAACCTGCATCATTGATATAAAATTCTTGAAAAACATTGTGTCCATAGAATGTTAGCAGATTAGCCAAAGCACTTCCCATAGCTGCCCATCTACCATGTCCTATATGAAAAGGCCCTGTAGGGTTTGCAGAAACATATTCAAGAATTATTTTTTCTGCATCTATTTTTTCAGGTTTACCATAATTCTCTTTTTTATCTAAAATTTCTTTGATAACATCAGTTAGAAGTTTATCTGACAATTTGAAATTGATAAACCCACCAACAACAGAGGTTTCATAGTTAGTATTGTCAAGGTTTTCAACAATAGCATTCGCAATCATAGGAGGTGCTATTCTTGCTTGTCTTGCTAAAGAAGATACATTCACTGCAAAATCTCCGAAATCAGGGTTTTTAGGTTTTTCTATGATAAGAGAGCCTTTTTGGTATTCTTCCATACTTCCTAATTTTTTGTCTTGTATTGCTTTTTCTATCGCTGTTTCAATATCATCAAGTAATAAATTCTTGTACATAATAAACCTTTCATACTATATAATTCTGATGAGTATAATTATAACTCAAAAAGATGTTTAGTGTATAATGAAATTATGATAAATATTGAAAGCATTGTTGACAGACTAAGAGAAATTATTGATGATGAGAACACCAAAGGTTTGAAAGAAACTCTTGATGGGTATCACGCTGCCGATTTGGTGGATATTTTCAATGAATTAAATCCAAAAGAGCGTCTTGCTTGTTTTAAACAGTTGGGCGAAGAAAAAGCTGCTGATATGCTTGAATATTTGCAACCACAACTGCAGGTTGAACTCCTCGGTGAGATTGATGAAGAACTTGCTTCTCGTTTGATTGCAAAAATGCCTCACGATGAAGCAGCCGATGTGTTGGGTGATATGGAAGAAGATGATACCGAGTCATATCTTGATAAACTTCCTCACAAATTCTCATCAGAGGTCAGAGAACTTTTGACATACAACGAAGAATCTGCCGGTGGTATTATGAACCCTTTGGTTTTGACAGTATATGCCGATATGGATGTACAAGGGGTTTTGAATACAATTAGAATTAAAGCTGAAAAAGATAATATGGATTTATATTATGTCTATGTTGTCGATAAGCAAAACCATTTGTTAGGTGTTGTTTCTCTAAGAACGCTTCTAACATCACCTGTTCATCAAAAAGTAACAGATATAATGATTCGAGATATTGTAAAGCTTCATGTTGATGATTTGCAGGATTATATCGCAGATGAATTTATGAAATATCAATTCAATGCACTTCCTGTTGTTGATTTGTACAACAGATTAAAAGGAATTGTTACTTGGGACGATGCTCAAGATATCGTAGAAGAAGAAACAACAGACGAAATTTATACATCATCAGGTATCGCAACCGAAATGGTTGAAGATGAAGATGATATCTTGTCAGGAAACTTGTTCCACGCAGTCAAAGCAAGAACTCCTTGGTTGTTCATAACTTTGATAGGTGAATTCATAGCTGTTAATGTTGCTCATCATTTTGACGGAACATTAAGAGCGTTACCGATTATCGCAATCTTTATGCCGTTATTGGCAGGGTTGGG
>ULNN01024825.1_pt1 | contig 15429 bp, 13 predicted proteins | sample 1951931 | NCBI WGS metagenome assembly ULNN01 (sample SAMEA4835578, study PRJEB28245) | human gut metagenome | biome: gut microbiome; material: fecal sample | place: Denmark | collected 2008
CCACAAATGCCGCGGCAAGTGAGAGCGACTCCCCGCATGTGGAGCATGCTCCATACACTCCAAACCACGGAATGCGGAAGTTTTCCACACCAAAGGTTGTGGCCATAGACTGTCCGAGCAGATCTCCTGCAAATACATAGTCCATGTCGGATGCATCCAGATGTGCTTTTCCAAGGGCCATTGTGAGTGCATCGCGCTGCATGGAGCTTTCTGCCTTTTCCCACGTATTCTGCCCAAACCTGTCATCTTTGCCTACAATATCAAACAGACCACCAAGCGGTCCGTCCGCCTCCTTTGTGCCTACAACCGAACTGCTTTCCAATATAAAAGGAGCCTCCGTAAAACGGAGACTCCACTTTCCCAATTTTTGCTGCATACCGACTCTCCTTACTCTTAATCTCATCAAATCATTGATTTAATTAATGTCAGTATGCACAAACATATAAAATATATTCATTCAGATATAACAGCTCTACTTGCCATCATATGACACAACTGCGTCCACATCATACTTGCTAAGAAGCTTTCTGCCATTAAGACCTGCAAGCTCAATAAGGAAAAGCATCTTCACAACCTCTCCTCCAAGCTCCTCAACAAGCTCTGCTGCTGCCTGCATTGTGCCTCCTGTAGCAATAAGATCATCCACGAGAACCACCTTCTGACCGGGCTTTACAGAGTCCTTGTGCATCTCAATTGTTGCTGTGCCATACTCAAGGTCATATGTCTTTGATACAGTCTCACATGGTAGCTTGCCTGCTTTTCTCACCATAACAAACGGTTTATGAAGCGCATATGCTATAGGCATGCCAAAAACAAAGCCCCTTGATTCAGCTCCTGCTATCACATCAAAATCAAGTCCGTCAAGCTTCTTTATCATCTCGTCAATTGCAAGCTTTAATCCATCTGCATCCTGGATAACACTTGTCACATCGCGGAACATGATGCCCTTCTCCGGGAAATCCGGGATAGTTCTGATATAGTCCTTTACTGTTTTCATTGTATGTACCTTCCTTATGTGTATTTAATATGTATTTACATATATATTCGTAATGCATTTGTCCTTTTGTATGCATTACCATTTTACTCTCTTCGGACAGCATATGCAAATCATATTCACTAAAAACACTTCCCAAAATCACTTAACCTTATGATACCCATCTATGCACTCCACGACATCCACTATCTCTATCGTGCCGGCATGTGAATCAGCCACAAAGCGTATATCAAATTTGCCGTATCTCATGCCATAGATATAATCCCTGGCCTTGTTGTATGCAGCTCTTGGATCCTGTGCCAGAATATGCTCCACAGTAATGCGGGTATCTTCATCCATACAGCTTTTGAGTGCCTCATTCCTCCATATAACATGCACCGTATCCCATCTGTGCTCTGCGGCAAAGCCATCTGATGCCTTAGGATGTGAGTCTGCATATGCCAGATACGGCTTTATATCATAGATTGGCGTACCGTCAAGCATATCTACACCCGACACATGAATTATGGGGCCCTTGCTGCTTTTGTACTCAACCTTATCAAACCTTACAGAGGATAGTCCCATGCCGTTTGGGCGAAACGGCGAACGTGTGGCAAAAACACCTCTCTTTTCCCGGCCTCCCAGCCTGGGTGGTGTGACGAGCGGTGTGAATTTCTCCACCCTGTTTTCAGAAAAGCCCCATATAATCCACAAATGTGTGAACTCCTCTATTCCACGAAGCGCATCGGGATTTTGGTATTTGGGTTCAAATACTATCTGCCCTGCCGCCTCAGGCACAAGGCCGCTCTGCCTTGGAATGCCAAATTTCTCTCCAAATCCGGTGTGCATAATCGCAACCGGCTCTATAGTCTTCTCATACATATTTCTATACCAGTATTTTATTCAGTATATCATCCTCGAGCACAAGCTTCTTTGCCGCATCGCGGTACTCCTTCTCATGCAGATATGTGTGCCTGAACGGCTTCATGGATGGCGCCATATCTATCGCATCCAGAAAATCCTGCTTTCTCATGCCAAGAGTGGCCGCATAGTCGAAAAAGCCTGTCCTTTTGAGCACTGTGCACACCCTTACATATCTGTGGTTCTGCACCACACTCATGATATAGGTTGCTATGCCGACCTGTATGCCATGAAGCTGTGGATGCTCAAGAATTTTGTCAAGCGCATGTGAAATGAGATGCTCACTGCCGCTGGTCGGCGCACTGCTTCCCGCTATCTCGTTTGCTATGCCGCTCATGGCAAGCGAATCCACAAGCTCCTTTAGGAAAAGCTCATCCTTTATGCTCTCATAAGGTGTACGCACAAAGCTGTTGACCGCCTTTTTAGCAACCATCACGGCGAAGTCATTGACCACTCCTGCACCATGTGCTTCCTCAAAAATCCAGTCATAGAGTGCTGTAATCTTTGACACCATATCCCCGATGCCTGAATATATAAACTTCTCCGGTGCTGTGCGGATGACCTGTGTGTCAACTATGATACCATGCGCAAGCTTTGCAGGAACCGACGTACGCTTGCCGTGCACCAAAAGTGATGCACTGGCGCTAGAAAAACCATCACTTGAGCTTGAGGTCGGCACACTGATAAATGGCAGATTCCTCAAAAAGGCTGCATATTTTCCTGCATCTATCACCTTTCCGCCACCCACCGACACGACTGCCTTTGCCTTGTTTGGTATGTCAAAGGCAAGGGTGATGATATCGTCTATCTCAACTGTATCAAGCTCGCTGTACTCAAGCACGGTGATACCGGCATCAGTAAGCGACTTCATTATAGTATCTCCAAACATATCTATGAGACCGTTTCCCATAAAAATGACTACGCTCGTGAGCTCCTCACTCTTTAAATACTCTCCGATTTTGTTTAATGTTCCATTTCCCACCTTGAGGATTGATGGAATAGATATTGCTTTTCCTGTCTGCATTTTCATTCTCCTCTTTTTATTTAATATGCCGGACTATCATTGCTTTGCATCATAAATTGTCGCACTGTAGCCCTGTTTTTTCTTGCTGTCATACATGGCGGTGTCTGCCCTTCTGTAGAGCTGGTCAAACGTGATACAATCCATTCCGTCATAAAAGCATGCGCCAAGACTGAGCAATATATGCTTTCCATTCATCTCTGCTATATCAATATGCTCTATGTTTGAAAAAAGCCTGTCAAAAAAAGCTTCTGCCCGCTCTTTATCAAGCATCCCCGGTATAAATACCGCAAACTCATCCCCGCCCAGGCGAAGCACGACATCATCATCACGACATGATTTGCGCAGAGTATCAGCAATTGCTATTATCACCTTGTCGCCCACTGCATGTCCATAGGTGTCGTTTATTGACTTAAACTTGTCACAATCCAAAAGACAAAGCAGACCGCACTGTTTGCGGACGAGATACTCTGTTATCTTATTCTCTCCACTTCCGCGGTTGCGTATACCTGTCATCAAATCAATCTGTGCCAGATACATAAGCCTGTCTTCACGTCGCTTTTCCTCGTCAATATTCTCCACGCAGTAAAGCACATGCCACAGCCTGCCATCTGCATCATAGTCTACAGGAATAAACCTTTCACGGCACCAGCCTGATACCTTTCCGATAAACTCGTGCACTATGGTATTTTTTCCACGAAGTCTGTCCTCTACAGTACTGATATCCACAAACTCCAGAGCCTCTTTGCGCTGTGCCTTAGTACAGAACTCATTCATCACACTGTTTATATGCCCCGGGAAATCCTCATCTATCCTATATTCCCCCTCACTTTGCGGTTTTACCCCCATGAAGTGTACAACCTCATCCAAAGTCTTTACTATATGGTATCTGTGTGTCTGCACATTTACCAGTGCCATGGATATATAGATACTTGAAAGTGATGAATAGCTGCTAAGCATCGCTTCCTTATTCGACTTTGTGAAGGAATTGCGCAGCTTAAGCAATGATATAAGCAAGGTTCCTATCATATCTAGGAACGTGGTCAGTCCGAGAGTATCACTTTCCGGTGGATTATCCACACCGAAAAAGCCCTTTATCTCATCCTTGTAGCGGATTGGACATACCACCAGGTTCTTTACATTTTGCGCCTTTAACAGATTATAGGAGACCTTGTGCTCATCCTTTATCTGCTCTATATCTGTGATAATTACATTCCTGTCCTTGTCAAAGGTCTGATACCACCAGCCTATTATGTCCATATCGACATTCTGCAATTCATGTATCTCCGGCACTATTCCATCCGCACACCACTCATATGTATTTTTGGTGACATGCTTCTCATCACAGTCCTCAAATATATATATGCGGTCAGAACCGATATGTTTTCCGAAAAATCTGATAAACTCATTAATCTGCTCATCCGGTGTATCATAGTTGAGTGCAGATCTGAGTGCCTCATTTATAACAAGCTCGTATTTTATAATTGTCTTCATACCTTCTGCATCCTCGTATTGTTACTTGTATATTACTCGTATTATTCAAAACCACCACACACATTCGCAAAACTGCACGATGTCCGCGCTTAACAACATTATACCAAATTTTTTCAAAAATGCACATAAATCATGGTATTCTTACCATTATTTTTTTCTCTTTATTTTCAATCATCGTAAGCACAGGAATGTGCTTCTTTCTGAGTGCACGTATAACCGGATATGTCTCAAATGCGTTTCCTTCCACATACACAGCCTCCGGTCTGTACTTTACAATCTGCTTCACCTGCTCCTTTACATATGCCTTCCACTGCGGCTTCTCCATCAGCACCTCTGCATATGCTGTCTCACTGTCAAGCTCTGTTAATTCAAGCTGCGGAACAGGCATTGCATCAACATGACAGATATGCACGCCCTTTATGCCTCGTGCTTTTGCAACATTTATAAGCAGCTCGTCTGTCTGACTGTCACATGCCATGGCTGCAGTATCTCCTTTACTGCCATACCATACTATCACAGAGCTGTCCTTATGAAGAGAAAGCGCCTTTTCGCATGCCTTTACAGCTTCATCCTGCTCCTTTACAGTCATGATAAAACCTCCCTTGTGACAGAATATCGCACCGGGAATTCCTGTAGCATTTACCAGCTCCTCACCTTCAAGCCCCAGCCACTCTGCCGGAAAAGAACACTTGTAATTCATCGAGTATTCTCTTTTCTGCGGCTGTATACAAAAGCCACCTCTGTTTGACGGAAAAATAACAAACGCGATATCCGTCTCACTCAGCGCCTTCTGACACGGGATAAACTCAGGAAGCACAAGTATCCTGCTTGCCGGATCGTGCTTTGCAAGCACCTCCTCCACTCTCTTATCGGCTCTCTCATTGCCACGGTATCTCTCAAATTTGTTTTCCAGTATCATGCCTGCTACGCTTACCGCCTGAAAGAAAGCCTCATCGCTGCCACCCTCATAATCCCATGACGGGTTGAAATTGCCTATAAGCGTTGCAAGCTCATTTTTCTCTCCTGTATTGTCATTGTTGTCGAGAGGCTGGACAAATGACTCATCGAATTTTACCGCAAGCTCCTCACCTAGAATATCCGCTCCAACAGCCTCCCACAGCAGGCCAAATGCCGCATACGGCACACCGTTTTCCCTGATTCTGCTGTCCTTTTGATGATGGTCAAACTCACCACGCCCTATATCAAAAACTATTCCTGTGAAATCATCAGGCACACTATTGCCCCTTGTTATGCTGATCTCAGGGTTTATATACAAAAGCAGGGCTGATGAGAACACATCATCTGCATGAAATTTGCCACCATGTGTGAAGGCACAGGCATCCTTTTGTTTTATCTGCTCTATTAATCTGCTCATTTTATAACCTCATATATATTCTTTTACGTTGTGATACCTTATAACTCTTTAATCATAATTGTAATATTCCAAATGTCAATATAATTGATGCTAAAACATCCGTTGACAGAATGTCTTTTCTGTATTACTGTATATAATACAAATAATACATTTATATCACTTACAAGTTTTGTCAGATTACAGCCTGCTCATAAAAATTGATACATTTCAAGCAGGCTATGACATATAAACAGTAAGATACAGGAGGTTCTCATGATAATAGAACTTGACATGTCAAGCAGTACACCGATATACGTACAGCTTAGAAACCAGATTGTAAAGGGAATAGGCAAAGGCGAGCTAAAGACCGGCGAAAAGCTTCCGACCGTGCGCCAGCTTGCAAGCGATGCCGGTGTAAACACAATGACGGTCAATAAAGCCTATCAGATTTTGAAAAATGAGGGATTTATCCGTACAGACAGACGGCTCGGCGCTTTTGTGTCAGAATCCATCGCAGATGATACAGATTTCACTGAAAAGCTGGAATCAGAGCTTGAGCTTTTAAGTGCTGAGGCCTGTCTCACCGGAATAAGCCGTGAGGAATTTTTATCAATGTGTGATAAAATGTATTCACAAATGAAACCATGTACCGCTTAGCAGAGGAGGCAGACTATGGAAATTATCATGTTTATTATCTTTATAGTTACAAACCTTTTTATCATACTATGTATGCAATTTGCGTACACACACGCCTATAAATATGAAAATGGCATGTATCTCAATGTACATATTCCATCATCTCACAAAGAAGATGCCGAAGTAACCTAAATCGTCACCACCGGAAAACGCAAAATGAAACACTTTCAAATTGCCAATGTGATTATCTCCATTGCGATATGCTTTATTGTTTTTTTTAACATTGCTGTTTTTGTTCTGGTATATATTATCTGGATGTTCGCATATATCTTTGGAATTATTCATATTCCAAACAGCTCCCACCGGAAAATGTATGCTCTGAAAATACAAAACGGATGGATAATAGAAACCCAACGTAAAAAGGTTTATATCGACACCCGCGTTTCAGCAGAAGCCGGTGCCACGACAGTCAGCTATAAATGGCACGCACTCTTTTTAATTACTGAGCTTGCAGCATATATACCATACTTTATGCTTGGTGACACCCATTACAATATCCTTATGATTTCGCTGTTTTTGTGCTCTGTTTTAATATCCACACTTTCGCTGGTATTTCATGCTTTTATAAACAAAAGCGAGCGCCACGTATACAGCATGGATTCAAAGCTCAACCTGATTGTCAACAATACCATGAAAAAATATAAAAGCATCGCAATGCTTCTCCTAAGCGGACTAAACGCTGTCGCATGGATTTATGTAGCATTATACACAGGTATCACCGGAATACTTCCGGCATCATCCTATTATGTGTATATTTTCATTCAGTTAATAGCCGGTTTGGGATTTATTGTTCCAATTTATATGGGCTTAAACAGAAAGAAGGAACTGCTGTCTGCCAACACCTCACCAATAGATGTGGACGATGATGAATACTGGAAAACCGGCTACTACTATAATCCCGACGACAAACATATTCTCATTGAAAACCGCATGCAGTCCGGCAATTACACGTTTAATTATGCTAAAAAAGGCGCGTGGATTTTCACAGGAATCACCTGTGCAATAACAGCTGGATGTATCATCCTGGTGTTTGTCTGCATGCTTCCTTTGATTAATATACAGGAAAAAATCACTCTGACAAACAATAACCTTACTATTTCTGCCGGTGGCTATACAAGCGAGATTGATGTAAATGACATCACAGAGCTTAAGCTTCTGGACGAGCTGCCGGATGACAGTTTCCTGCGTACAAACGGAGCCTCTACCGACAGCTATGATATCGGCAGGTACGAAGGACGCACCCTTGGAAAATGCAGCCTGTATGTATTCGACGGATACGCTCCTATTCTCATGATAAAATCGGATGATACACTGGTGTTTGTAAATTCTAAGGAAGATGGGGAGATTGAGAGGTTGTATGGAGAATTAAGTCAATAAATTTGTTCTTTTTATGTTATACTGTAATCGTATACCTAAAAAGAAAGCAGGCAAAATCTATGAAAACACGACAAGAAGCATTAAACTACGGTTTATCTTTTCCAAATACATATCAAGAAGCCCCATTCCACGACCCAAACTGGCAGCTCATCCGCGTAAAGGACAGCAAAAAGGTTTTCCTGTGGACCTACGAGCGCAATGGTTTTATCAACTTAAATGTCAAGGTATCTCCTGCATGGCGAGACTTCTGGAGAGATGCCTTCCCATCGGTCATCCCCGGCTGGCACCAGAACAAGGACAACTGGAATACCATCATTCTCGATGGCAGCATACCGGATGATGCTATAAAAAACATGATTGCAGACAGCTATGACCTTGTCACCTATAATCCGACCCGGCTCATATATGAGGCTGTAAAAAGGATTCCAAAGGGCTGTGTTGCCACATATGCACAAGTTGCTGAGCTTGCAGGCAATAAAAAAATGTGCCGGGCTGTCGGCAATGCCCTGCACAAAAATCCCAATCCTGATGAAATTCCATGCTACAGAGTGGTAAATGCAAAGGGTGAGCTGTCAGGGGCATTTGCCTTCGGCGGAGCCGATGAACAGGCTAACCGTCTAAGAGCGGATGGCATTGAGGTCATAGACGGCAGGGTTGATCTTGATAAATATGGAATACGGATTGTAGATGATGTTATATATACAGCTTCCGAAACTGCGCCGGTGTCATCCCTGTAAGTTTCTTGAACATGACGATAAAATGGCTGGCATCTGAATACCCCACATCAGATGCTATATCCTGCACCTTGCGCCTGCTGTTTATAAGCAGTAACTCCTTGGCTTTATTGATGCGGTAGTTAGTCAGGTACTCATACACCGAGCAGTTCATAAACTCCGTAAAAACACGCGATAGATATTGCTGCGATACAAATACACCATCAGCAAGCTCCTTGGCACTGATATCGTCCATGTAGCTTTCTTCTATAGCATCTATAACAGGCTTTATAAAACGCACATAGCTTTGGTCATCATTATCGTGTGTGTGATTAGACTGGTCTGAGAGCAAAAGCATGATGCCATAACAGTCGAGTGAGAGCATTTGCGTATCACTGGAGCGTTCCTTAAAGTCTTCTACAGCCCTGTTAATTGCTTCCGACACATCCATCCCCTTATTCTCATCAATCAGCCGGTATTCCTTTTCATCAAACATTTCCCTGAAGGCTGCCGCCATTGTCCCTGTAAAAGTGGCAAACTCTGTTTTCCATGGCAGGGTATTGCCGGAAGTCATGTTTTTATTGTGATAGGAGTGTGGCACATTTGGCGCAATAAGAATCCCCTGCCCCTTTTGCAGCTCTATCGTATGACTGTTTGACAAAACCTTGTCTGAAACAGCCTGATTTCTACTGTATACAGTCACCTCACCCACGCCCTCCTTTGTCTGTAAATAATGGTACAGCGGATACCCTTCCGGGCGGGTAACGCTTTCCTGCTCCCAGTCGTTGCCGACAGAGTCGAATTGAAACGGTTCTCTTGCGAAATTGCTTCCAAAATAAATAGGCATGATTTCTCCTTTCAAAAACGCTTTAGTTTCAGAATGTTATATAATTTGGTTTATGATGTTATACTATTTTCCGTAAATCTATTATATGATTAGTGCATAAGGAAACACTCTTATAGTTTAAGAATATCATAATATTGGGGTTAATACCATAACGGAGGTAAAAAATGCAGTCAAAATTCAAAAGAATCCTTTTCGGAGGAGATTACAATCCAAATCAGTGGCCTAAAGAAGTCTGGAAGCAGGACATGGCATACTTTAAGGATGCCCATATCAATAGTGCCACAATCAACGTTTTTTCATGGGCTAAAATACAGCCTTCTGAGAATGAGTATAATTTCACAGAGCTTGACGAGATAGTTGATATGCTCTCAAACGAAAACTACGACATCGTCATGGCAACATCCACAGCGGCACTGCCTGCATGGATGGTCAAGAAATATCCTGAGACAATGAGCACCGACTACGAGGGACGCCAGCATAAATTTGGAGCCAGACACAATTTCTGTCCTAACTCCCTGGTGTATCAGAAGTACGCAAAGGCTCTTGCGACAGAGCTTGCAAAACGCTATAGCGGCAATAAAAATATTTCTGTATGGCACATCAATAACGAGTACGGCGGATACTGTTACTGTGACAACTGTCAGAAGCAGTTTCGTGTATGGCTCAAGGATAAGTACAAGACTCTTGATGCCGTAAATGATGCCTGGAACACAGAGTTCTGGGGACACACCTTCTATGACTGGGATGAGATAGTCGTACCTAACGAGCTCAGCGAGGAGGCATGGGGCGGCATGACAAGCTTTGCCGGAATATCAACAGACTACAGACGTTTTTACTCTGACAGCATGCTGGGCTGCTATAAGCTGGAGCGCGATGCAGTAAAAGCTATCATTCCCAATGCACTTGTCACAACAAACCTGATGGGTACATTCAAGGGACTTGACTATTTTAAGTGGGCTAAGGAGATGGATATCGTGTCGTGGGATAATTACCCTGCATACGACACACCATGGAGTATGGTTGCGATGACTCACGATTTGATGCGAGGTCTTAAGGATGAGCCATTCATGCTCATGGAGCAGACTCCAAGCCAGCAGAACTGGCAGCACTACAATTCATTGAAGCGTCCGGGACAGATGCGTGCACAGAGCTATCAGACCATAGCCCACGGTGCAGACACTATCCAGTTCTTCCAGCTCAGACGAAGCAAGGGTGGCTGCGAGAAATTCCACGGTGCTGTAATAGCACATGTCGGAACAAACGACACAAGGGTATTTAAGGAGACTGCACAGCTTGGACGAGAGCTTGAAAGCTTCGGCACAAGGACACTTGGCACACGCAATAAGTCAGATGTGGGAATCATCTTTGACTGGGACAATTACTGGGCACTTGAGTACACAAGCGGACCTACACAGGACCTTAAATATGTTGACCAGATTCACCACTATTATGAGTATTTTTACAACAAAAATATCTCTGTTGATATGATTCCGGTTGACGGTGATTTTTCAAAGTATAAGGTGATTGCCGCACCTGTTCTGTACATGGTAAAGGAAGGCATGAAGGAAAAGCTTGAGCAGTTTGTGAAAAACGGCGGTACTCTCATCACAACATTTATGAGTGGTATTGTGGACCAGTCTGACAACGTGCATCTGGGCGGATATCCGGGACCGCTTCGCGAGATGGCAGGTGTCTGGGTTGAGGAAATTGACGCGCTCGCACCTGAGCATTCAAACACTGTAAGCTTTTCAGACGGAAAAGAATATAAATGCAATCTGCTGTGCGACCTGATGCACCCGGAAGGGGCAGAAGTACTCGCCACATATGAAAGCGATTTCTATGCAGGAATGCCTGCTGTCACAAAAAACAGCTACGGAAAAGGCCATGTATACTATGTTGCCACACAGCTTGAGGCAGCCGGACTTGCAAGGGTGCTTGATGAAGCCACAAATGAAGTGTCTGTATCAGGTGTCATTGCTGAAAAGACAAGTCTTGAAATCACATGCCGCGAGAGCGAAAATACACGCTTTTACTTTGTGATGAATTTCACTGATGAAAAGCATGCTCTCCCTGCAAGCCTTGCAGGAATGGTTGACCTGATCACCGGAAAAGCAGCTAAAGAGGGCGATGTGATGAATAAGTGGGATGTGAAGATACTTCAGGAAGCACTATAAGAGAGCCTTATGCATTAAAACATATAGTAAATCCACACAAAAAGCCGCTGCATGCATGCACGCAGCGGCTTTTATATTTTGCATCTATTTTTTAGATTCTATTATTTTACAGTGACTTTTTTCGGAAAGAAAAAGACACAGCTATTGCTCCGATAAGAAGCATTCCAAGCATAAGAGCGACATTCAGATTGTCATCTGTTTTTGCTGCTTTTTCGTTCTTTATATTCTGTGACTTTGTTGTATTCCCGGCATTATCAGCCACCTTATCAGTTTTATCTGTGGTCTTGATATCAGCCGGCTTCTTGTCATCCTGAGGCTTTACTACTGTATCAGGGTTTGTAACGACTGCTTTTACAGCTGTTTTCTTAACAATTACATAGGTTGAGAACTTATTTGTCTCAAATGAAATTTTGCCGTCTGAAACTGTTGCATCAAGCACATCATAGCTTCCATTGTGCTCCCTGACAACTGAATATTCACTGTCTTTATCAAAATCCTTGATAGCAACATCAAGTCGGATTGGTTTCTCAAATTCAGTGATATCATTTACCCAGTAATTATCAGCGCTGATTTCCTGCATATTTGTTCCCTTGCTTACTATATTTTGAAGGGAAATATCCAGATTGGCAACAACCTCTTTCTTTACTCCATCGGTGGCAGCAATCTGTTCATTTGCTTTTGTAGTATCCGAAGCACTGTCTGATACATCTATCTTCAGATTTCCCGATGCTGCGGCATTATCACCATCGCTGATTTCAATTTTTCCTACTGCTGCAGAGCTTATGTCTGTGACATCAGCTGCCTTTACAAAGGCACCCTTGAAATGCACATTTGTCTGTGGCATTGTGAATGTGTATGTAGAAATATCCTCCTGCGGTGCAAGAGTATTTCCATTTAGTGATACACCTGCAAGCTGATAGCCATAATCCGGAACAAGCTCAACAGTTACCTGCTGCCCCGGTTCTACTACCAGATTTCCACCATCCTTATTACCCGGATTATTTGCAAACATATCCCAGTCCGTGAAATCTGTTTTATCTCCAACCTTAATAATTTTTGCTGTACCATGCTCCAGATATGCATCCTCTCCATATCTCTTTGCATCATATGCCCACGTTACTGTGTAGCGTACCTTATCTATCTGGATAAAGGTCTGACCAACATTGATTCTCACTGCATTATTCTTCCCTATCTGCACAGGTGTCTGGAGCATATAGCGGCCTGCCTCATCAGTCAGATATGCCATGATGCTTGTAACAGCTGAATCAAACTCATATGAGCTTCCGTTCTTTTGAACCTTTGAATTTGCATCTGACGCCAGCTCCTTCAACGACTTATAATTTACCCCATTATCAAGACTTACCATTACAAGTGCTGCCAGCTCATCTGTGCCTGCCGCATCGCCCTCCACACGAAGCTGTATTGTTTGTGTTGCTCCCTGTGGCGGCATGCCCGGCTGCTGATTATGCTGTGGTTCTCCCGGTCTGCCCTCACCCGGCTGTTGATTCTCTTGCTGCACCCCATCTGCCCATATATGCTGCACCGGTGCAATCGCAAGCACAATAACAAGTGCAAGCATAACAGCCATTATTCTTTTGATTTTATTCATATTGCCTCATTCTCCCTTCCACGCATACTATATGATGACACTCTAAGTGCATGTCATTTATGCGTTTTACAAGTTATTACGATAGGAGAATTGTACCATTACACACAAAAAAATGACAGTTGACATTCGTCTCAAAATATCAAAATGTCCCTTAAAATCACTGTTTTTCACGCGTCCAGCTGTAATAGAACTGTACCAGTCCCATGCGCGCCTTGGTCTGAGTTTTTTCATTCATATTTGCAATATGTCTGTAGAGGGCTGCGCGCGAAACTGCCAGCTGCTTTGCCACATCCTGCATGCTTTCATCAGAATGCAAAAGATAATCAAGCACTTCACCCTCACGCGGTGTGAGATGAAATTCCTGCACAAACAACTCGAGCAATTCATCATCTGTCATTTTTACCGTCTCATAGACTGTAATTTCAGCTTTGTCCTCTGCCTGTCTCTTCCTATACACATTTTCCTTATTATGCGATGCAACGGATGAATATATTTCTGTATCACCCCTGCGCAGCTGTTCATGATAAGCAAATACAATCACACTGGTCACCGCAAACAATAGCACACCGGTAATCATGGTGACATACTGCGGTGCTCTCATGATATAAAGTGATACCCCTGCCACCACGACAGCAGCTGTATTGTTCACAGCTCTGCCCATCCCGGCCCAAAGCGCCGGCTTATCCGTATGACATGCAAATATCATAAATCTTGAAGCAAAATAGACTGAGAAAAATCCTGCTGACAGATAAAAAATGATAAGCCCTATCATAAAAGGTCCTCCACAACTAATCACAATCAGACATGTTGTGGAAAGCAAAAGCACTATATACATGATAAAATCCATCATCCTATTATCATCCGCACTATATAAAAATCCGGCAACAATACCGCTGTATGCCAGAATGATTCTGGGCCACTGCCCGATATCCACACTTCCTGCAGCATGAACCAGTGTAACAGCATTATCAAGTGTTGCAAACACAAATGTCATGACAAACACAATCAATATAAGAATTATTCCAAGCTTTTTAGGCGCATACCCATAGCCCTCTGCAGAGCATGTATATCCACACACCTCACATAAGCTCCCTGCACAGAATACTGTCATAATAATCATAGCCGCCGCAAGAAAAATCACCTGACACATACCATCCGCTATCAGGTTATTATGCACAAGCTGCAGCAAAATTCCTATTCCGTATGATATTCCCGCCAGCTGTGTAATCCCATTTAACCCATCATCAAGATGCTTCACCGCAAGGGCCGCCTGTGCATGAATCAGACTTCCAAAATATCCCAGCACAATAAACAGAATAATTCCCAAAAGCAGCTCTCCTGCATAGCTTCCTGTCAGATATATGCCTATCATACATATCAAAGAGAGCACACCTGAAATGCATAGTATTATTTTTTTATTAAAGCTCCTTCTGTCACAAAATCTGTCAATAAAATAATATGATAAAAATCCTGGCACACTGCTGCCTAAAATAAAGCTCTGCGCCATAACCACACCATTTGAATCAGTAAAGACAGCCATTCTGTTATCAAACATATACTCGCTGCACAGAAAGATAAAATAAAAAAGAGCAAGCGCAATAATATTTCCTGATAGTTTTTTTATACTATTTATATTCATCTCACCTACTCCTTAACAACAATAAATATATCATTTTTTCACCATACACCGCTTCTTAAAGAAAGCGATTCCATAGCAGAGCACCTCATCATAATCCTCTTCAAGCTGCTTTGCATACATCTGATTCTCTATCTGCTTTAAAGCTTCATCACACTCATTCTCAAGCTTTTCAAGCTGTCTTGTGTATTTTGCTTCAAACACTGCTACTCTGCCATTTATCTGGTCTTTCACCACCACATCACTTCTGCCATCGCCATACTCCTTATTTGACTCCACCATATAGCCTGCTCCGGCAAAAATTCCTGCCAGAAATGCATGGTAAAAATCCTCTTTGTAATCATGATAGCTGATAGTTCTGCGTAAGAGTCTGTTTAATTCGCCTTGAAGCTCCTGTATATTACCTTTCCAGACAGCATCAAACAATACGCTTCTGTTCCATTTCGGCGCACTTTCATCAAACCATCTGATGACCGTTGTCTCATATATTTCCCTGATTTCCTCGTTTGGTATTGTCAGAGCAGTAAACCTTTCAGGCAACGGATTTTCCAACTCGTCTGCCCGGACACTTGTCAGATATCCGGTCAGGTACAAAATGCTCCACAGGTTCTCTT
>ULNN01001555.1_pt1 | contig 15418 bp, 16 predicted proteins | sample 1951931 | NCBI WGS metagenome assembly ULNN01 (sample SAMEA4835578, study PRJEB28245) | human gut metagenome | biome: gut microbiome; material: fecal sample | place: Denmark | collected 2008
GGTGAAATTCAAGTAATCGGTGCTACAACATTAGATGAATATAGAAAGTACATCGAAAAAGATTCAGCATTAGAAAGAAGATTCCAATCAATTATTATTGAAGAACCTTCTATTGATGAAACAATCGAGATTATACGTGGTTTGAAATTCAAATACGAAGAACACCACGAATTAGTTATATCAGATGAGGCTGTTGTTGCGGCTACAAAATTATCAGCGAAATATGTAACAGACAGATTCCTTCCTGATAAAGCTATTGATGCTTTAGATGAGGCTAGTTCAAAAGTTAGATTAAAAGTTTCATCACTTTGTCCTGAGGCTCGTGAACTTGATAAAAAGTTAAAAGAAATCGTTAAAGATAAAGAAGAAGCTATCAGAAACCAAGATTTTGAAAAAGCATCTTCTTTGCGTGACGATGAAGCTGATATGAAGGATAAAATCAGAGAAGTAACCGAACAATGGAAAAAGGATAACGAAGCAAATAAACCTGTTGTAACAGCAGAAGATGTAGCTGAAGTTATTGCAACAATGACAGGTGTACCTGTTACAAGATTGACTGAAGGCGAAAGCGAAAGATTGTTGAACCTTGAAAAAGTTCTTCACGAGCGAGTAATCGGTCAAAACGATGCTATCGTTGCAGTATCAAAAGCTATCAGACGTGCAAGAGTTGGTTTAAAATCACCAAACAGACCTATCGGAAGTTTTATTTTCTCAGGTCCTACAGGTGTTGGTAAAACAGAACTTGCAAAAGCTTTAGCAGCAGCAATGTTTGGTTCTGAGGATAATATGATTCGTGTTGATATGTCAGAATTTATGGAAAAACATTCAACTGCGAAACTTATCGGTTCTCCTCCGGGATATGTTGGCTATGATGACGGTGGACAACTTTCTGAACTTGTTAGAAAGAAACCTTATTCAGTTATTCTTTTTGACGAAATCGAAAAAGCTCACCCTGATATCTTCAACATCATGTTACAAATCCTTGATGATGGCCGTTTGACAGATGCTAAAGGTCGTCATATCAACTTTAAGAATACAGTTATAATTATGACATCAAATGTTGGTGCAAGTATGATTACAACTCAAGGAAAACTTGGTTTCTCTACTGCAGAAGACGAAAAGAAAGATAAGTACGAAAAACTTAAAGATACAGTTAATGAGGAATTGAAAAAGGCATTTAGACCTGAATTCCTTAACCGTATTGATGATATTATCGTATTTGCTCACTTGTCTAAGGAAGAAATCAGAGAAATCGTTGACTTGATGATGAAAGACTTGTTCAAGAGATTGTCTGAACGTGAATTGACAATGGAAGTAACTGATGAAGTTAAAGATTTCTTGGCTAAAGACGGTTATTCAGAAGCTTATGGTGCAAGACCTTTAAGACGTCTTATCCAAAGAAAGATTGAAGACGAACTTGCAGAAGAAATTCTTACCAACGCTTATGAAGCAGGCGATACTATCGTGTTGAAACTCAAAGACGATAAAATTGTATTTGAGAAAAAATCAGGCGAAAAACAACCTGCAGAACAAGCGAAAGAACAACCTCAAGCGTAAATATTAAGAAATATATAATATAAAATAGGTCAGATGAGTTCTGACCTATTTTTTTTGCTTTTTGACTATCAATTTCTTATATTTTTGTCAAATATGTTACGATTTGTAACGAACATGATTCAAAAAGAGCAATTTTTTATTTCTTAAATACTTTAATAAAGTATAAAGCTCTCTCTTCTTATTTAAACGGACAGACCTTGATAACACAAGGTCTTTTTTTTGCTTAAATTTCGACAGAGGTTAGATATAATTATCAGAAGGCAGTATTTTAAATATTACCTTATCAATTAGACTAAATGGGGATTTTTATAACGAGTTATCATCTACAATTTTATATGTGGGAGATAAGTGTTATGGCAAAAATACAAGAAAGATATTTGGAATTCAAAAATATAAGCAGAGAAATTATAGATTGGTTTGAATATATAGCAGAAGAAAATAATTGTCGTATAGAGAAAAAAGAATGGAAAAGCAAGTACAACAATTATGTAATCTATGATTATGAACCTTTTTGTTCAGAGGGGTTCGAGATTAATGTATTGTTAAGTTCAGTTGATATGTCTTATTTGAATTTTGTAAAATTTTTGTATAATGAAAAAATTAATACGCTTGAATTTTTAAACAACTGTATCAAATCAACCCCTGTTAGGAATTATATATAAAATGCGTGAGCCGGTGTTGTCGGTGTCGGCTTGAGCAAAGTCATTGCGAGCCACGCAGTGGCGTGGCAATCCAGAACTCATTTAATTTTCAAAATCTACAATTCATGAAAGTTATTGAAATTTTATTTGTTAGTTTAAGGAACTGGATTACTTCGCTATCGCTCGTAATGACAGTTTTTAGTCATTCCGTACTTGATACGAAATCTGTCAGTTTGATATCTTATTTACTTAATCACTTTTTTGATAGAGTTACTTAATAACTTAGCTCTTAGTAACAAAAGATATAACTGCGCCTCGCATTAAACGGCACCGTTCCAAACCAAATCAAAAAGCGTGGTTTTCGATTATGGTTTGTCAACTCTCACTTCGTTCGTGCCTCTGCTCGGCTTGAAAAAAGCCTCATTTCTAAAAATAGAAACAAGGCTTTTTCAAAAAGTTTTAAACTAAAAACTACTTAGTAACGCAAGTTTTTGGTTTTGGACCTGCAGCAACGATTTCAGCAGGCATGTTTGGATATTTAGCAGCAAAGTTGTCTAAGAACATTTGAGCAAGTTTGTTAGCTTGTTCATCATAAGCTGCTTTATCTTCCCACATTCCACGAGCATCTAATTTTTCATCAGGTACATTTGGACAAGATGTAGGATAATCAACATTGAATACATCGTGGTGTTTGAATTCTACATTATCGAATGAACCGTTTAATGCAGCTGTAACCATTGCACGAGTGTAAGCAAGTTTCATACGTTTAGCACCTGCAGCAGCAGAGCCACCAGCCCAACCTGTGTTTACTAAGTAAACTTTAGTACCGTATTTTTCTAACTTTTCACCAAGCATTTTAGCATATACAGAAGCGTCCATTGGCATGAATGGTTCACCAAACAATGTTGAGAATGTTGGTTGTGGTTCTGTAACACCACGTTCTGTACCAGCTAATTTTGATGTGAAACCTGTTACAAAGTGGTACATAGCAGCGTTTTTATCCAATCTAGAAATTGGAGGTAAAACACCAAATGCGTCAGCTGTTAAGAATACAACAACTTTTGGAATACCACCTTTGCTAGGGATTTGAGCATTGTTGATGTAGTTGATAGGATAACCAACACGTGTGTTTTCTGTCAAACTTCCATCATAGAAATCAAATTCACGAGTTTCAGGATTCATAACTACGTTTTCTACTAATGAACCAAATTTGATAGCATTATAGATATCTGGTTCGTTTTCTGCAGAAAGGTTGATACATTTAGCATAACAACCACCTTCAAAGTTGAATACACCATCAGGTGACCAACCGTGTTCATCATCACCGATTAACTTACGAGATGGGTCAGCTGAAAGAGTTGTTTTACCTGTTCCTGAAAGACCGAAGAATACTGCAGTTTCGTGAGTTTCTGGGTCCATGTTTGCTGAACAGTGCATTGGAAGTACATTTTTCTTAGTCATGATGTAGTTCATAGTAGCGAAAACTGATTTTTTAATTTCACCAGAGTATCTTGAGCCACAGATGATAATTGTATGTGCTTCATAGTCAATAGCGATACAAGCTTCTGAATTTACACCATCAACTTCAGGATCACATTTGAAGCCTGGAGCACAAAGAATTGTGTAATCAGGTTCACCATAGTTAGCTAATTCTTCTGCAGTTGGACGAATTAACAATTCATGGATAAACAAGTTTTGACTAGCAAGTTCGTTTACAACTCTGAACTTTTGAGTATAAGTTTTGTCTGCACCTGCATAACCATCGAAGATGAATACTTCACGATTTTGTAAGTAAGCAGCGATTTTTCCTTTAATAGAGTTAAATTTTTCTCTGCTGATAGGGCGATTTACTTTACCCCAAGCAATTTCGTTGTGAACACCATCAGTATCTACGATAAACTTATCCTTAGGGGAACGACCTGTGTATTTACCGGTAGTAACAACTAATGCACCTGTATTACTTAGAGAACCTTCTCCCAAACGTAGTGCTGCTTCTGTTAGTTGAGCAGGACTCAAGTTACGATAAACAGCTTTAGGTTCAATAATACCTAATTTCTCAATTCCGTATGTTTCCATATTTAAGCTTCCTCCTTTTAAAAAAGCAAAATTTATTTAATTATACACCTTAACTATAGTACAAAAAGAACTAAAATCAAACAGTATTCGTTTGAGATAAAAAGTGATTTGTTAAATCATAATTAACTTATATTTTAATCTTTCTTTTGTAACATTTTCTTTACAATCTTTTTCAAAACAGGCAATTTTTGAAAAGAAAAACACTTTATCATGGTACGGGAATTAATAGAGGAAAATAGATTATGAGTTACAGCGATATTAATGCATTTGGTGATTACACACTAGCAGCTTTAACAGATCCTACATACGGTGGCGAACAAGTCATTCGTTCTCTTGATAACGAATTAAAATTCCAATCCACATTTGATTATATCAATCAAGATGCAGGATACAATATGAAGTTTTACCCTCATTATTCAAATTTCGGAGCATCTTCTAGCCCATCAGACTTTGCAACTGTTTTAGGTTCTACATTGTTAGACGGTTCAATAGATAGCTTGTACAACGATTCAATCCTAAATTCAATGAATGTAGGATTGAGCGCATATTTAGAAAACAGTTTTATGAACGGTATGAATGTTGGCAACCCATTCCAATCAGCTTGGGACAGCAACCAATTCAAATTCAATTTTACAGATAATTCTATCAAAACAAATTTACCTTCTTGGGACAAAGTAAACACTAATTGGAACTTTTCCATCACCCCTGGTTCAGGCGTTTCAGTAAGTGGTAAAAATGTTGATTATTCAAAAAATTCTGAAAAAGCAAACTTTAATAAAGCCGTTGCTTTAATCAAAGCTTACGGTGAAAAAACAGGTAAATCTTATGATGATAAACTAAACAAAGTTGCTCAAGATATGAAAGGCAGTTATAAAACAGGCTTAGCAAAATTAAAAGCAATTATTGCAACTTTTGACCAAAAGAAACTTACAGAAGTTGTAAGAGAAATCAGCCACAAAATCTATGATGAACAAGAATCAAAAGGCAAAGCTATTTCTGATAACTGGGCAAATCAAATCTCAAATGCCACATCTAAATCTGGATTCAAAGTTGACACATCTGGTGTTAACAAAGATAATGTCCTACATGTTTTAGGAACATACATCAGTAACCCTAAATTCAAAACTGGTGGTATGTGGAATGCTCTAATCAATAACAACTATGATGACATATCAAAAGCTTTGATTGAAAATGCCAAAGAATTATTAAAATCAGGAAAATGCACAAACGATATCACAAAACACAAAATTCGTGGCTATGTATCTTCATTAGAAAAAGACGGAGATATAAAAAATAAAATTTCTGTTGTATATCACTTATTTGACATTTTAAGATATGAAAACGCATCTTACAACGATAACAAAGCATTCGCTATCGTTGGTGGTGGAGTAATCCCAAGCAACAAAATTGAAACAACTCCTGATAATTACCAAAGCAAAAAATATCAAGCAGAAAAAAATGCTTATAACTCTGCATCTAAATTAAATACTAAAGGTTAATCCAACCCTAAATCCAATGTAGGTGCTTTGGCAACTATTGCGCTTGAAGAAATTATATCAACTCCTGTTGATGCAATTTCTCTTAGAGTTGTAAGATTAACATTTCCACTTGCCTCAATAATTGCAGCTCCATTGATTTTTTCAATCGCTATTTTCATTTCATCTGTTGTCATATTGTCAAGCATGATGATATCAACACCACAGTTAAGAGCCTCCTCAACCTGTGCTAATGTATCACATTCAACCTCAATTTTATGAGCATGTGAAATTGATTTTTTAAGTATATTGATTGCGTTGCTTAACGAACCAGCAAATTTAACATGATTATCTTTAATCATTGCACAATCAGATAAATTAAATCTATGAACATGCCCGCAACCAACTTTTACTGAATATTTTTCGAATACTCTAAAACAAGGTGTTGTTTTTCTTGTATCAACAATTTTTGCTTTATATCCTTCGATTGCTTTTTGATATTTTCTTGTTTCGGTTGCGATACCTGACATTCTTTGAATATAGTTCAAGGCAGTTCTTTCACCAGTCAAAACTGCTCTTGCTGAACCTTTTACTTCTGCAAGTTTATCACCTTTTTTAATTTCGTCACCATCTTTAACATAAAATTTGATTTCGATATCTTTGTCTAATATTTCAAAAACTGTCTTAAACACATTACGACCACAGAAAACACCATCTGTACGAGAATTCAATGTACATTTCATTGTGTCATCTTCTGATACTAAATTGTCTGTTGTAATATCACCAAAGCCAATATCTTCAATAAGTGCTTGTTTTACATATTCTTCAATCAAAAATCTATTTAACAAAACTAGGTTCTCCTTGTCCTTTTATCATACAATTGTGGATTCCTTCTTCAAATGTTACTGGGCAATCCAAACGACAGTGCGCACCACGAGATTCTTGACGCTTTAATGCCGATTTTATAATTAATTGTGCAACTGTCAACATATTTCTGAATTCGTATTCATCTTTGTTTAAACATCTTGTTGTTCTGCCGAATCTGTTTTTCAAATTATAAATTAAATCAAGCCCTTTTAGCAGAGATTCTTCTGTTCTCAAAATACCTGCGTTGTCCCACATTATATTTTCAAGTTCAACCTTCATTGAATCAATATCATAATCTTCTTCGCTGATAGGGATAGCATAACTGTCTATAGCATTTTTTATATTCTCATCAATTTTGCTTGGTGGAACAAGATTCATAAACGATAGATAATTTGCAAGCTCATGTGCTGATACAACACATTCCAACAATGAATTGCTTGCCAGCCTGTTTGCACCATGCAATCCGGTAGAAGCACATTCACCTATTGCATAAAGCCCACGCAAAGATGTTCTGCCTTCAAGATTAGTTTTAATACCACCCATCATATAATGCGCTGCAGGAGCAACAGGAATAGGTTTTGTAGCAATATCAATATCGTATTTTTTACAGATTTTAGATATTGTAGGAAATCTCTTCGCAAGTTTTTCTGCAGGGATATGAGTTGCATCAAGATAAACACAATCTGAATCTGTTTTCTTCATTCTATCAAATATCGCACGAGTAACTATATCACGAGGCGCAAGTTCTTTTAGTTCGTGGTATTCACTCATAAACTGAACACCATTCTTATCAATAAGTTTTGCCCCTTCCCCCCTTACAGATTCTGAGATTAAAAATCTTTTTTTAGAATTTGGAATACAGAGTGCTGTCGGGTGGAATTGAACAAATTCCATATCTTGTAACATTGCACCTGCATTATATGCAAGAGCCAACCCGTCACCTGTTGCAACTGTCGGATTAGTAGTATATTTGTATAACTGACCGATACCACCTGTTGCAAGGATAATTGCAGAGGAATAAATTGTTTGATATTCATTAGTCAAAGAATTGTAAGCAATAATCCCTTTACATTCACTATCCGTATTTATTAATAGTTCCGTAATTGTAGAATCTTCCATAATATCAATATTCGGATTTTCTTTTGTGCGCTTGCAAAGAGTTTTTTCTATAATACTTCCTGTAGCATCACCACCGGCATGTAAGATTCTACGAACACTATGAGCAGCCTCAAGAGTATAAGTTAATTCACCGTTTTCATCTCTATCAAATTCAACACCCATATTAATAAGGTCGTTGATAACCTCGTCAGAATTTTGAGAGATAAATTTAACGGTTTCAATATCACTCAACCCTGCACCTGCTCTAAGTGTATCTTTTGTATGAAGTTCAACAGAATCTTCTTTATTTGACTTCATAACAGCAACAATACCACCTTGTGCATAGCGAGAATTGCTTTCTCCAAAATTTGATTTTGTAATAACAAGAAGTCCATCAGGAAGATTAATATTTTGAGCAATTTTCAATGCGCAAAACAAACCTGAAATCCCACTTCCTACAACAACTGCTGAATATTTTGAATATTTCATTTTCCTAGTGTTCCTATAATTTTCTTATATAACAATTTTAAACCAAACTATTAAAAATTGCTAATCTTGAAATTTGAATAAATAAAATATGTAAAAATATTTTTAGAGGTTTTCATGTAACCATACAACTAAAATAGAGTACAAACAGGTTAATTAACACAATAACAAATAAGTTTATTTCTAATAAAAAATTATTTCTTATCAGATTTTTTCATTAGAAATATTCAGCACCATAGAATTAGCTAATAGGGTTGTATAACTCTTTAAAGTCTTGCGAATAACAGGTATGTCATAGATATAGCCGGCATGCATAGATGTTTTTATATCAAATACTCTGCTTTTTCCTGTTTCGTTTTTCATTGTTATGTATATCCCTTAATATCCTAAAAATAATGTTGCCGAATATATTGTTGAGAAAAATATCATCAAATTTCTTGCCTGATACATTCTCATCATAAAACTTGCTGAACCTTCTTGCAAGATTATATCCCAGTTCTCCATCGGACCTTCATAAAACTTTCTCTTTGGCAGTTTTGTTTTGTCATCAATATATAACTTCATTGATGAAATTAAATTGATTGCCATTGGAATTGTTATTAATGTTATAAAGATTCCGATAGTTTTCGTATTCCAATATACCAAAAACAATGATAAATAAACAAGTATAAGTAATAATTTGTGACAATTTAAACTGTTTTTGCGAGAAAACATATTGGCTATAGTTTTTTTATTCTCTGATTTGTCTAAGTCATAATCTAACATTGTGTCAGTATATAAAAGATTTACTGTTAATAACATTGTAGGTAAACAAACGATTAATGTTTTCCAGTCATATACTCCATTCATAACACAACTAACTCCACCAAAAAGAAGTGGGCCATATATTAGAGCAATTAATGTTTCACAAAGTCTAAATTTTCCGGCTATTGGATACAAAATTCCTGCTAGACCACTCAATAACATAATGATAAATATAGAAATCCCTATTTTTGATATAAAGAATATCCCTACACAAATTGCTAGTCCAAAACAAAATAAAGATAACAATATTAATTGTTTTGATGTAATTGTTTTATTCAAAAGATAATCACATTTTCCTTTTTGAGCATTTATAAGGTACTCATTTCCATTATCATCTATACGTTTAAGTTTTTTATAGTCAATATAATCATCAAACATATTTGCTCCGAGATGAGCAAAACAAATACCAAAAAGTGCAATAATGCCGTATATTATGTTGCCTGATTGTGATAGCCCATAAGCAAATGCAACTAACCACGAAAAAATCGACATTGGCAGAGCATAAGCTCTCGTAATCATTATTAAGGGTTTTATCACTTAATTATTCCCCCAAAGGAAACAACATCTTCATAAGAGGCACCTGCTTCAAGTAGTTCTTCTGCCGTAATACCGAATAAGGTAATCAATTCTATTGCTTCTTGTTTTGAATCAATATTCTTGACGACTTGCACAACAGCTTCTTCACGAGTAATATTTGAGAGTTTGTTATAAATTCCTAAAGCAAGACTTCGTTTTTTTGCTTTTCCCATATTAGTAACCCAATGCTCTTATTGCAAGAAGCCCTGCTCCAATCATGCCGGAATAATTGCCGGCAGTTGCGAGTCTAACAGATGTAGGTGTTGTAACGATTTCTTGATTAACTTCATCTTCTATAGCTTTTGTATCAACAAATTGTGCCATAGAACCTGATAATACAACACAATCAGGGTCAAATAAATTAGCCAACCCGATAATACCTGCAGTAATATGTCCTTGCCATACAGATAAAATATCTTTCATAAGAGGGTCGCCTTTTTCAACACCTTCAATAACATCATAAGTTGTAACATTTGGATTTCCTGTCATTTCTTCAGCAGTTTTTTTCAAACCTGTACCTGATGCATAAGCCTCAAAGCAATCATAAGCACCACAAGTACATTTTCTGCGTTTATCAGGATACATCTTAAAATGCATTTCGCCTGCTGCACCAGATTTGCCTTTGAAAAGTTTGCTGTCAATGATTATTCCACCACCAACACCTGTTCCGAGAGTAAGCATAACAGAGGTTCTGCAACCTTTTGATGCACCGATTTCATGCTCTGCCCAAGCGGCAGAATTTGCATCGTTTTCTACAAAAACAGGCAAACGACTGATTTTTTGGAAATTAAGCTCGGGATAATTCTTAACAAGGTTTCCTGTAGAACCTAAAACACCTGTATTTTCATTATTAACAGCACCAGCAGTTGAAATACCGATTGTATGAACAAAACCTTCGTATTTTTTTACTGCACCTTGAATAATTTCTTTAATTCCATCTAAATCTTTTGGAGTTTGAAATTTATCAACTTCTGCTATAATTTTTCCTTTTTCATCAACTACAGTATAATAAATTTTTGTTCCGCCGATATCAATAGTTAGTGCCTTTTTCATTCTATCCCGTCCTTATTCAAAATGCTGATATTTATAATCTGATGCAATAGTTTTATTCGCAGAAGAAATAACACGGCTAACAAACGGATAAAAACGAGCATCTCTAATTGGATTCCCTTCTGAATCCAATTCAAACTTAGGATAAATCTGTTCGTCCTCTTGTTCCTCGTATTCTTGTTCTTCTGTTTCTATAACTTCGTCATTCATTTTTATACTCTGTATTTTTCATCTACATTTGTGATGAATCGTTTTGTTATCAGTTGAGGTCTTGTTATTGCCGAACCGATTACAACGGCATGTGCCCCAAGTTCAAACGCTTTGTTTATTTGTTCCGGCTCCCAAATTCTACCTTCAAGAATAACTGGTTTATCTGTTTCTTTAACAAGTGATTCCAAAAGTTTAAAATCAGGGCCGTCTGTTTCTATAGGCGATTGTGTAGTATATCCTGATAGAGTAGTTGATAAAACATCTACCCCAAGCTCTGCACATTTAATCCCTTCTTCTAATGTAGAAATATCTGCCATAGATTTTTTACGATTTATTTTGATATATTTGATAATTTCTTCTACTGTACATTTAGGTCGTGGACGCTGTGTGCCGTCAAACGCAACAATATCTGCACCAGCTTGAATTAAATCAACAACATCTTTAAGTGTTGGTGTTATATAAACTACTTCTTTCCAGTTTTTAGGTATAACTTCCGGTTTTGTTAGTCCAATTACAGGGACATCAGAAAGAGATTTTGCGAGTTTTACATCTCTTACTCCTGCTACTCTTAAACCTTGAGCACCACCATTAAGTACAGATTTCATCATAGCTGCCATACATTCTTCTCTATAAAGAGGTTCACTAGGCATAGCCTGACAAGAAACTATTACTTTATTTTTTAATCGTTTAATCATATCTAAATTGTACATGAAAAAAAGGTTTCATGCCATTTTATTACAAAAAATTAAAGAAAAATCAACACTTTTATGTTGAGGAAAACTTAAACTTCTAACTGTAAAAGCTCTTTTATATTTGATAAAAAATCACTATGTATTGGTAAATTTCTATCATTATTTCTTATTGCTTGTTCTAATATTTCCATTGTGAAATTTTCAAAAGGAAAATCTCCTTTTTCATAATCAGGTAAAATATATTTCTTGAACAAAGGCAAATAAACAGATTCTACCATAGGCTGTTCAAAATGATTATTTGAAAAACAAATATCAATCCATTTATTTAACAAATCTTCTTCTAAATGTAGTGCTAAAAAATCTTCAAAATTTTTATGATTAAAGAAGAAATCAGGAACTTTTATTGACTTTTTATTATAATTTTCTAAATTATTTCTTTCATTTCGTTGATATATATCCCAATCTACAAAAATTATATTAGGAGTTCTTGAGTTCTTCCGATATTCATCTTTAAATTTTTGATATACATTTGTATAATGCCCAGTTCCAACGCTTTTAGGCACAAACCTGACAGGCTGGGATATATTTTCTTCTCTTAAGAGCTTTGACAATTCATTAAAATAAGCAACTTCTGACTTACCTTCACATATAACATTATATATTTTACAGTAATTTGGCATAATTTCACCTATATATACGCATATGGTATTCCAGAAAATTCACCATCTAAATAGCGTTTTCTAAAATTGTTAATATTACGAATATCAGGATAGTCAGATAATTTGTTTATTTGAGTTCCTGTTTTATTTGTTTTATTTGTTATCATAACTTCTGAAACTCGAAGTAATTCACTATCTAAAATATCAGTATTATGTGTTGTAAAAATTAATTGTGCATTTTTTTTATTATAATCTTTATCTTTAAATAATTTTATTATTTGCAATAACAAAACAGGGTGTAATGATTCTTCAAGTTCATCAACTAATAGTACACCACCTTTATCAAGAGTGAGTAAAACTACACCTAAAATTTTAGCTAATGATTTTGTACCTTCTGATTCATCTAAAAAATTGAATATTACATTATTACCATTTATATCTTGATGATGTGAATTTACAAAATCTAAAATATATTTATTTGCTTTTATACCTTTTTCGTATGCTTTAAATAATTCTTGTGAAGGATTAAAAGAAGAATCTAAATCTAATTCTTTTCGTTCTATTGTGATGGCATTAATATCAATATCTAATTTTTTTATAATTTTTGTAATTCTTGCAAGTTGTTCTTCGTTAGAAGTATCATTATACTGTGCAAGCATTTCAATACCTGACATAAACGATATTTGTTCATCAATACATATTGATATATTATTAGTCAAATATTTAAAAGTATCATAAATATGCTTATTTAAATTTGAATAATTAGTTGCAATTTTAGATAATAAAGAAAATTTTTGATTGTTTTCAGCATCTTTACATTCAACATTGTAAATTTCTTTTATTTTTTTATCATCATATATTTCTGATTTTGTTTCAAAATAACATAAAACTTGATTTTTACAATGAAGTAAATCTTTACCATTCAATTTTAAATTTTCATTTAATATTGAATCTTTATTATACTCTATTGAATATATATATATATTATCTTCTATTGAAAATGTTATCTGAAAATCAGTTGTATTATATTTTGTATTTATTTTATTTGGACAATAAATTTCACCGAAAAAATTATTATTAAATCCAGATTTAACAACAGATATAAATTTTGATATTGCTTTCAAAACATTAGATTTTCCAGAAGCATTAGCACCATAAATTGCCGTAATTGGCACTACACGCTCATTTTTTACATTAAAAAATACATGATATGGAAAATCTTTATAATTGTTAGGTGCTTTCCCTTCGCAATATAAAAAATTAATATCTAAATCAACAATAGATTTAAAATTTTTTATTTTAAAATTAAATATCATAATAAAAAGACCTTTTTTCTATTATTATGACATATTATTATCAAAAATCAAGCAATATAAACAGTTTTTTTGTTTATCTTATTAATTTATTATAAACGAGCTAATAAATATTGATGCATATAATACGCATAAACAGCACCGAGAACTGCACCCCAAAATACTTGAATAGGAGTATGTCCGAGAAGTTCTTTCAATTTGCCACCTATGGCTTGAATTTCGTGTTTATAAAAATCATCTAGAATTCTGTTCAAACAAGCAGCTTGACGACCAGCAGCACGCCTAAGTCCTGCAGCGTCATACATAACAACAAGAGCTTGCCCCATTGCTATTGCGAACTCAACAGAATCAAAACCTCTTAATAACCCGACTGTAGTTGATAAACCTACAACACAAGCTGAATGTGCGCTTGGCATACCTCCTGTTGTTGTAAATAGTCTAAAATCCACTTTTTTATCCATTAATAAATGAAGTAAAAATTTTATAACTTGCGCAATAATAGGAACTGTCAAACTAATAAATAAAACTTCGTATCCGGTATTTACCCAATTTTCGATACTCATTAAGACCCCTCTACTTTGTGATTTTAGATTTCATATTATCAACAATATTTCTGAATACTTCAGAATTGTACTTGTCGATTATATCATAAATCTCTACAAAAAGCGAGTTAAGTTTTTTCTCAGCTTCTTCTAAACCATATAAAGAAACATAAGTAAGTTTGTCAGAAGCTTTGTCTTTACCTACTGTTTTGCCCAATTCTTCAAAAGTAGAAATTTCATCTAAAATATCATCATAAATTTGAAATGCTAAGCCAAATTTGTTCGCAAAATCATTCATCTCATCAAGTGCTTTTTCATCAGCCCCAGCTATAATTGCACCAGCTTTCAAAGCTAATCTGAACAAATCTGCAGTTTTGTGTGTGTGAATATATTCTAATGTTTTTGCATCTTTAACTTTTGCTTTTTCGTTTTCAATATCAGCAACTTGTCCTGCGATGATTCCATAAACTCCAGCAGCTTTCATATATTCATTTAAGACTTTCAAAACTCTTTCTGCTGGAATATTTTTTGAGTTTTCAATAATTACCTGAGGTCCGTATGATAACAAGGCATCGCCTGCAAGAGTTGCAATAGCTTCTCCAAAAACTTTGTGGTTAGAAGGTTTGCCACGTCTAAAATCGTCATTATCCATACAAGGCAAATCGTCATGAATAAGGCTTTGTGCGTGTAGCATCTCAATAGCACACGCAGTTGGCATTGCATCTTCCATATTTCCACCAAATATTCTACAAGCCTCAAGACACATCACAGGTCTTAAACGCTTTCCTGGAAGTGTTGTTGTATATTTCATTGATTTGAAAATATCTTCTGGATATTCAATTTTCATGTATTTATCTAATGCTGTATTTATTTTTTCAATTAATTTTTCCATTTTTTATGTCCTTTATTTATAATTTTACTTAATATAACTTTGTTAAAAGGGTTGAAAAGTTTATTAAAATAGTTTAATATTATAAATGTATAGTCCTAGACGATGTACCATTTTTATGGAGTTGCTAGGGCTTTTGCTTTATTACATCGCTAAATCTAAAACTTGTTTCAAATATTTTTGCATATTCTTCTGATAATGAATATAGTATCCTTTTTGTCTGCTCATACATGTTTTCAATTCCATTTTTATTATTTATTATTATTTCATGATGGAAAATCCTGTTTCTTAAAGAAATTTCTAATGCAGCTAAAAGTGGATAAAAACTTTCAGCTATTTGTATATTATAAATATAACGTCTTAAAATTAAATCTGAATTATCATTATCATTAAATTTATAAGAAGATAATCTATCAACGCTTATATTTTCTATAATTTTTGATAATTTTTTATCTATAAAATTCATGTTTCAATTATAACATA
>ULNN01017072.1_pt1 | contig 15208 bp, 12 predicted proteins | sample 1951931 | NCBI WGS metagenome assembly ULNN01 (sample SAMEA4835578, study PRJEB28245) | human gut metagenome | biome: gut microbiome; material: fecal sample | place: Denmark | collected 2008
AGCTGCACCAATCGCACCACCAACATATGCATTTGCACCAAACTGCTTTGCAAGTGTTGTTCCTAAGAAGATTGGAAGGAAATAGAATACAGCATTTCCTGCTGCGGATAAGATCAAATAAGTTGGATCTTCATAACCTAATACATGTAACTCGATCAATACGGTAAGTAATGCCTTTACCATACCTGCACCGGCAAGTAATGGAATCAATGGAGAAAATGCACCGGAGATAACCTTCATCAGACGGTCGATTGCACTCTTCTTCTCGCCGCTGTCTTCGTTGCTCTCCTTCTTTGTTCCAATATTAGCCACAGATAAAATTGCGTTATAGTAGTTGTTGACATCCGGTCCGATTACAACCTGATACTGACCTCCACTTACGATTACCTTCATAACATATGGCAATTTCTCTAAGGCTGCCTTATCTGCCTTTGCGTCACTCTTTAACTCGAAACGCAGTCTTGTTGCACAATGCACAAGATTGTTAATGTTCTTCTCGCCGCCGACTAACTCTACGATCGTCTTTGCTTCATTTTCAAATTTCATACTTGTTCTCCTTTCATAAAAACGGTAACTGCTCAGAGCCAACCTCCAAAATGCTACGCATTTGTGCAAAAATCCGCTTGGCTCTGAACAGATACAAAAAATGACCCGAAACAGACACAGCGTATGCACATATTCGCTGTATCGTCCGAGTCATGCCTAGTCGTACTAGTAACACCTTTATGCTTTTTTGCCTATACGGTTTAAATGTAATGTCAGATATAAGATCTCGCCTCTGCTGATATCCCAGTTATAGGTCTTCTTCAGGAAGTCTGCGATCTTCAGGGAACACTTATAGTCTTCCGGACAGCTTACGATCACAGCTTCTGCGATCGTCTCATCAATATCTAACACTTCGCCTTTCATCTGGCGCTGCACGAAATACCGGATGTGAGAGATAAATCTGCGGACATCAAAATCATCTTCGTCAAATTCTCTCTTATAGTATATCTTGCAGATATTCAAGATGTTCTGGATGATCTTTGTGCCAAGAATCGTATTCTGCATTCCCTCTAAGTTCAGGTTCGCATTGATGAAATGCAATGCAATAAATGCCGCCTCCTGCTCCGGAATCTCCGTATCCAATTCCCGTTGCAGATCTTCTACCACCGTCATCGCATATCGATATTCCTTGGGATAAATCAACTTGATATCCCACTCTAACGGTGAAGCAAAATACACGCCTTCTTTCACACGTTCTAACATCATTCCCAGGTGATCTGATAAAGTTAATAGAATACTGTCATTACAATGGTACCCTAACTGTTGCTCGCCCCGCTTGATAATATCGCTGGCCAATTCAAGATTATCTAACGAGATACGTTCTAACAGCCGGTCAAAGTCTTTGTGACCTTTCTCACCATCGAGAACAAAGAGCTTCTCTACACGGCTTGCATTCACCAAGCCGCCGGGTTTCAAACCAAATGCAACCCCGCTTCCCATAACGACCGCTTCCTGCTTCTTATCGTCATAGACTAACGCTACATTATTATTGAGCGCCTTGATCAGTTCCATAGCTGCTACCCACCTCTCCTTCTCTTACAATCGAGCAAGCACGAATCCGCGCTCGGCTCATCGTATAATCGAGCAGGCTTTCTCCTACTCGATTGTGTTGTGTATACTTCGTACACCATCTCATCTGTCGACTCGATGATGTACGAAATATACACAAAAAGGCATAACCGAAAAACGTATCGTTCTACGTTATGGTCATGCCTGCTTTATCAGTAACACTCTATATAGAATTATAGGGGCAAACAGATAAAATGTCAATCCATATTTATAAAAATTTTATATATCTTTTCGGATAAATGTGCACGTCCTACAACGGTCTTATGTAATGCAATGCGTCAAACGGAAATACAATTGCAACGCTATACATATCCTTCTCATGTTTTATCTCCATAATTCCATCATATTCCCTTACCGATTTTTTAACATTATCCAGTCCATACCCATGAATAAAGTCCATCTCATTCGGATTCTTTGCCACCTCATCGTCCGGTCCTGGCACATATGTATTGGCAATATATATTGCAAATGCATTCTTCTCGACTTGCTGTATTTTAAGCACTATCTTCGGATCAAGCTGTCCCACACAAGCATTTAATGCATTATCTAACAGATTGCCTAATATAATTGCTAAGTGGTAATCCGAGATTGGTACTCTCTGTGCTTCTATCCTCAGGCTTGTTGTCAATTCTATGTGCTTTGCCTTTGCCTGTAGGATATAATTACTTACCAGCGCATCAATTACCAGACAACCTGTATTCACTGTGGCATATCTGGATTCCAGATCTGCCATCGCTTCCTGTGTATGTGCAATGATCACATCATATTCCTTCTTCTTGACACATTCCTGTATATAGTGAAAATGATGTTTCGTATCATGCATAAAACTTCTAATATCCCGATACGCTTCTCCTAATTGTTCATACCTCTGTTTCTGATGAGTCACCTGATCATCCAACCGTCGATTCTTCTGTTCTAATTCTTCTGCCTTTAATACATTGCCCAATAATACATAATTCACCATATTCATTATAAATAGAAAAATAATCAACAGAATATAAAATTGTGGATTGGATAAAATCAGTGAAAAACCAACCGGCATACAAACCATAATAACAGACAACAATGGTATTATAATAAGCAACAACGAATACATCCTCGAATGTATCTCTACCTTTCGTTTCCACATTGAACGAAATATCAATACCAACAGCATCATCACCAAACTGCTTAGATATTCTATTGCAACAAATACCCACTTTGGCAAAGAATCTAATTGCTCCGACATGCCAATGGCCGTGTTCACAAGATAGTACACACCATCTTCAATAATAATACCAAAAATGGAAACACTTACTACTGCAAACATTCTCTCATATAACTTCACCATATAAAAAAAGCTCAAAATCAAACGTACCATCAGTGACAAAAGAATTCTAAAATAAGCCGCACCCCGTGAAATGTCACCTTTTAGAATCCCTATTGCCATTCCATATATGATCATCGCCACTACACAACTCACCAACACCCAAATCCTATCAATATTACGTCTCCGTTTGTCAAACAATGTCTCATAATATACATACAATGTCATCGCATCAAATACGCCGGTTGCATACTCTAATATAGTCAACATATCTTTCCCCTTAATTCATTACATCCATAATCTTATCAAAAAACATACTCTGTAAAATCTTTACCCTTCTTCTACTGATTGGAATAATTGTTCCATTCAGCAAGCAAAGCTTTGTATGTTGAATCTTCATCACATAATTCAGGTTAACCAAATATCCTCTGCAAGGTGACACAAAAGCATACCGTTCTAAACTTTCTTCCCATTGTTGAATCGTACCTTCTCCAATCAAAGTACGATCTTCTAACACATACTGTAAAAGTGGTTTCTTATCCTTCAATGTCTTCATATACATAATATCCCTCGCATTTATCAAATATTTCTCTTTATCCATTCCAATGATCACCTTGGTAATATGAGAATGTTCATACCGGTGTATAATATCCTGAAACAACTTCTCCACCTGCTCATACTGTATCGGTTTCACCAGAAATTGAAATGGCTGTACTTCAAAACTCTCCTGCATATACTTTGGATATGAAGTCACAAACACAATGAAAATATCATCCTGCATATCTTCCCTTAGCCGTTTTGCTACTTCCATTCCATCCATGTGTGGCATCTCAACATCCAACAATACTACTTGATACGGATTCTCTCTGTTACAGCTTAGCAACTTTTCTCCCTCTGTAAAACACTCTATTTCCAATTCCATATCCTGCCCCATCTGATATTGTTCGACGTATCCTCGCAAGACCTGAATCATCGATATCTCATCATCACAGATTCCAACTCGTAGTATCATAACCCTCTCCTGTTCTTTGCTATTATCATCAACAGACCTATCAAATGAATTATAACACAATTTCCCAGTAAAATGTGTTTCTTGGGGCGAGTGGTCGAAAAACAGGGGGCGAGCGGTCAAAAACAACTTTCCATACAATAATATGACCGTTCACCCCCGTTTTTCGACCACTCGCCCCAAATTTCGTTTATAGTGATTTTTTTATGCTATAATTCACTCATAATAGTTGAGTTCAACAGAAAAGAGAAGATAAAGTGACGGATACTCCACCAATTAAAAAAGGCTTTCTGTATTCCTAATGAAATAAGATTGCAGAAAGCCCAAAACAAAATATTCAATTTTATTGTACCATACTGACAAACAAAAAACTAGTATGAAAATTACTGACAAATTTCTAAATGTAAAGGAGATAATCAAATGACAAAAAAGATAAGTAAATCAATTGCAGCATGCGCATTAGCACTCACTATGATAGGTACTGCCGTTCCGGTTACTGCAAATGCTGCATCAAACACAGGCAAGTATACCACTGTTTCTATTTCTGTAAATTCCAGTGATAAAGCTACCGTTCGGGGAAGCAATAACACGACTGCATCCAAATATATTGATCTATATTTAAAAGCTGGAACCTCTTTGGGTGGAGCACGCATTATAGCTTCTTCTTCAGGCGTTACAAATAAAAAATCATCTCGTACCGCTGAGGGAAAACGAAAAAATAAAAAATCCTACCCACATTATTATGGTGTTAGCGTAATCTATGATGGTGCCCGCAATTCTTGTCCTACTTTACAAAGCAAAAGCATTACTTACTAATTAACTTTTCTATGGGTGTCACATCATAACTATTAATGGTTTGACACCCTAATAAACATTTGTGGAGGTATTTCCATGCAATACATTTTTAAAAATTACCGATCATTTATCCGCTACAATACACCTCTGTTCATTTTAAGTATGGGAATTATCATGGTATCCGTCCTGTTAATACATTTTATCTATGGTGTATATCAGAATTATAACATAATCCAAAGCGGGGATTATGATCAAGTTGAAGGATTTGACGAATTCAGTTTTGAATTTTCAAGCGAAAATGGAAAAGAAGTTACCAAATCAGATATGGATCGATGCATCAAACGAATATCTAACAAAATGGATCTGATAGAAGGTTCCGGTAACAGTAACTTTGTAGTTTTAATTGTCTATTCCCCTCTAAATTGGAACATTCCAAAAGGAATAGAAAGTAAGGATACCTCCATCAAAGTTGCAATCAATCGTTCCGGTGTATCTGCACCGGATATTGTATTTGATAATATGCAAACATATTCTTTTACTGATGGCAGTCGCTGGTCAGACATTCAAGAAAAAGAAGGGGCACAAGTAACACTATTTTGGAATTATAAAAATCCACAATATCAAATAGAAGGTGTTCACCCTGAAGATGCAATCAACGCAGACAATACCGTTACAATTGAAGGGAAAGATTACAAGATTATCGGCTATCAGAATTATCAGATCGAACCAATGATTCCTTATAGTTCATTGGATAATAATATTTCTTTTTCATCCGGAACCCTTACTTTTCCAGAACACATGTCCATGACCTCCTATGAAATTTTAACGAATATTCTAAAAGACGAGTTAGGTGACCGGGTAACCTTTGAATATCCGGGAGAACCTCAAAAAGATACCGTGCACTATGTATATAATATCGTATTTATCATAGTAGGACTTGTAACATTGATCGCTTCCATAGACCTTATGTCCTTGTACCGATTTTATCTACGGAAAAACCACCACAAAATGGCAGTCTTTCGCCTATGTGGTCTTTCTCGATGGAAAAATATCTTCTTGCAGCTTGGAGAATTTTTGATATTAATACTTCCCGGATATATTATAGCAATCCTGCTCTTTGCACATGTGCTCGTTCCACATTTGCAGCCATACTATTTATATATGCCGAATTCCTTTTCAATACCGATCTATTGTATACTATTTGGCATCTATATTACATGTTCCATTATCTTCTGTCTGGTAATCACATGGAATGAATGCCGTGGAAGTATAATAAAAACGCTAAACTAAGAAATGGGGTGAAGATTTGAGAGCAAAAATAATATTACAATATTGGAAAAAACATCCATTATCCTCCTTCTTTATCGTTTTACAATTGACTGCAATATTAGTTCTGACAGCCGCTGCAAGTTCTGCCACGTCCACTGCACTGCAATATTATAAACCTTTTTCTGATTATTTTCGATCACAAGGAATGTTTTTAGAACTTACCAATGTAAGTCTGGATAATAAAACTGTTTGTGAAAATTCCAAGGATTTGGAAGATGTACTAAAGTCTGCTACCGTTTTGTCCTGTTATACTCTTCAGACCAAGTTGCAAGGAAGTTCCAATGTAACTTTCCGAGCCTATGATCCTGATATTATCAACCGTTATCATCCTAAGCTTGCAACAGGCTCCTGGCTTACACCGGAAGTAACCCCTGATAATATGCTGCATGCAGTTGTATGGGGAGTAGATGCCAATGTAGGCGACATACTAGAAGCCGTCGCAGACAATAACGAAACGATTCCTATTAAGGTAATCGGTATTTTAGATGATAATGCCACCATCGTGGGACATACCTCCGGTTCTCGCGAAGCACAATCCGACTATATGCAGATGTATACACAGTTTACGCAAGAAACTTTAGTAGGTAGCACGATTTTATTAAATCAAGCGGAAGTATTAGCTGCAAAAAAACGTTATCCCGATATTATCAGTCCAATGTCCGATATGGTATTAATCAAATATGACAAAGATATTGATCAAACTACTGCTAATCTCAACAACGTTTTGATCAGTAAATATGCTAACACCCTGAATGGATATTATATGACTGATATAAATTCTCAATCCCTTCGAAACATACGACCAACACTTTATTTTTTTATTCCAATACTTATAGCTGCATTTTCCCTAATGTGTGTAAGTGCAATATGTAGCAATGCAATTGTTACAGAAGAGCAGCTATATTCATATGCCATATTCCGATTATGTGGCATGTCTCGAAAACAATGTATATTTTTAAACTTCTGTCATATTATATTAGCTGTTATCGTGTCCGAAGTAATCAATAGCTGTATTATGCAATTTCTAATTAATGGAAGAAGCATTATGAACACACCCCTGCACTACGAACTTCCTCAATTCATTTGTTGTCTTTGCATTGGTGTATTTTATATGTTTCTTTCTTTCATACAACCATACCTTGCACTTAGAAAGCAAACTATACACACGATATTAATTGATCAAACAGGAAAGGGACAATAAAAGATGATCGACTTGAAAAACATTACAAAAATATATAACAAAAAGAAAGCAAACGCATTTACCGCTCTTACAAATGTTTCTATACATATTGATGATGGCGAACTGCTTGCCATTGTCGGGAAATCCGGTGCAGGCAAATCCACATTATTACATATTCTTGCATGCATTGATACTTATGATGACGGAATTTACCATTTAGGCAAACAGGAAATATGCAATCTGCCCGAAAGTAAACTTGCATCTATCCGAAATGAACATATTGGTCTTGTTATGCAGGATTATGCTTTGGTGGAAGATTTTACAGTATTAGATAATGTGCTGTTGCCCTTAAATCTTGCTAAAAATAAAAGAAAGAACCGAAAACAGCTTGCAATGGAAGCACTTGAAAAAGTAGAAATGACTGATTTTGCAAAGAAAAAAGTAGCAGAGTTATCTGGCGGTCAGAAACAACGCACTGCTATTGCACGTTCAATCGTCAACAATCCTGATGTTCTACTTGCCGACGAGCCAACCGGAGCGCTAGATTCCGCAAATGCCCAGACAGTAATGGAACTATTCCGCAAAATAAATGTTTCCGGAACAACCGTTATAATTGTAACACATGACGAAGACCTTGCCCAATGTTGCAATCGAATCATTGAGATCAAGGATGGAAAAATTGCTAGAGACACTACAACCGCATTATCGTGACAAATATTACAAGGAAGGAGAACCTATGAAACGATATATCATTTATTTCCTGCTAACCTGTATACTCCTCCTATCAGGATGTACACACGCCAATTCAAAGACTTTGAGTAAAACAAATAGTCCCAAAAATAACAAAACAATAATCACACTAGGAGTTATGTATGATGATGGTTTAATACAACCAATGATTAATTCCTATAATGAAAAAAATGATACATATTATGTAGAATTGAAAAGTTATGAAGCATATGAAGATCCCTGCCAACAATTTTTATTAGATGTGTCAAGCGGCAATGCTCCAGATATTATTGAGGTCGGGGTAAATTTTCCCGCAGCACTATTAATGGATAAGAACCTGCTTCTAAACCTGGATCCTCTATTTGAGAAGGATTCCGAAATAAAGAAAACAGATCTTTTAGACAACGTGGTAGAGGCACTACAAACTAACAATTCTCTATATTATGTATGCGAAAGTGTAGGCTTAAATGCATTGCTTGCAAAAACATCCGATGTTGGCGAGCGTACCGGCTGGACAGAAAATGAAATGCTCACATTTCTTAACTCCAAACCAGATGATCAAAAATTACTCCAATTAAATAGCAATGGTGAAATTTTAGGCAGCCTGCTATACAACAATTTAGATCAGTATGTAGACTGGTCTACCGGACAGTGCAAATTTGACACACAACAATTTAAAAATCTTCTAATGTTTGCGAAACGTGGTGATGCTGTTGAACCAGATTATGATGTTCCCTTTCCTATCATGCTTCAAAATGGAGAGATACTATTTAACGAATTAAAAAATTTTGGTGTAGTAGAAACAATCAACTCCATATCTATCTTTAATGAACCCGTCACTGCAATCGGCTATCCGTGTGCAGATAGCAACGGCTTTTACTTCCAACCATATCACTCCTTTGGAATTTGTTCACAAACAAAAAATGTAGATGGAGCTTGGGATTTTCTGCGTACATTTATTTCAAAAGATTTTCAAACAGAAGAAATAGTAGAACATGCTTTTAATTATATTCCAACAAGAAAAGACGTCTTTGAACGGATGCTTAAAGATTTTCAGATCACAAAAAGTTATGAAGATGAATACGGAAATACAATCGAACCATATTCCGACACATATTCCTATGATGATTATACAATAGAATATGGCCCTTTATCCGATGAACAAATACAAACCTTCCTAAACATTTTCAATCGGACTCACAAAATTGATACAAGCGATACTTCCATTATAAACATTATAACCGATGAAACCTCTGCTTTTTACAAAGGTCAAAAAAATGTGGACGAAACTGCGAAATTAATTCAGAACCGCGTAACAACCTATGTAAACGAAAGCCGATAATATCATATTGCAAGAGCCTGGTTTCCGTCGTTTCTTATATATGCGTTCGTAGATTTAGTTGAGATTTAACAAAAAGTAATCATATATTTATAGTGCACAACAACGAATATGCTTTCCTTGTTGTTCACTAGTCGGAGGTGATTTTTTTGAAATACATTATTAAAAATATACATTCATTTATTAAAAAAGAGAAAACCGTATTTATTTTAATGCTTCTCTGTATTCTTAGTTCATCTGTCATCATTCTGTTCTCATTTGGCTTCTACCATCACATTGAACAGAAAAAACTGGATGAACAATCCGGCGAAAATGTCATTTCCCTTACTTTTACAGACGAAGCTATTGACAAACAATCTGTTATAAATACTTTACATAAATTAAGCAGCAATATCTTAGATCACAGCTATATGACCATTAGTTTTCTATATGATGAAGATGCTACCGATGACCCTGTTTTAAATGTTGTAGCCTCACAAAGCTGTGCATTTTCCATCTCCAATGGAAAGATTGCTTATCCTCAATTATTTAAGAAAGATCTGGATCAGGCTGGTTATATGACATCCGGTCATTACATTACCGAACAGGAATTTAATAACAATGAATATGTATGTGTGGCATTTCCGGAAAATATCGAGATGAGCGATCCGGATCAGGCTGCTATAAAGGCACGTTACACACCAGATGCAAACAACTACTATACTATTCATGGAAAAAAATATAAATGTGTAGGATACACGGAAAACATAAATGCTGTACCAGCTGTTCCTGTTGGAACCGTAGAGGACAATATCCGGGTATGCAGTCTTGAATTCGTATTTGACCATGTCATTACGAAAGCTCAATATACAGAAGTGATTGGTCTATTTTCACAGCAATATGGTGACGGAATGGATTTTTGGGATCTTGATATTCAGGAAATTGATAATACTCAATTCTACAACTCCCTTTTATTATTATGCATTATCATCTCTATAATGTCTGCCGGAATTTTAACAATGCTTTTTGAATATATTCTTTTGCAACGAAGACGTCAGCTCACCATATACAGACTTTGCGGCCTAACTATTTTTCAGGCCAGAATGCAATATTTTTTAGAATGCTTTTGCTCTACATCTCTCCTATATGTGGCATCTGCGGTATTGTTTCATTTTTTTATACTTCCATATGCCGGAAAAGTTTTTGAGTATATGTCATTATCATATTCTCTGCGCACATACGGATTAATCGGTATCATTTATATTGGAATTACATCTATTATTTTATATTTATTAATTTGTTTACAAATTCCTAAAAATATATCAAGCGGGTTAAAGGAGGCATAATGATTATGAAACTTATAAAAACTGTATTTAAAGATTTTAAAAAGATGTGGTTGTTAAATGTACTTGTACTTTTCCTTCTTGTTTTTATGTTTTTAATAGCCATTTCTCTCTCCTGTACTATACAGCAAAAAATGAAGTATTATTCCGCTCTTGCTCCCTATTTGAATAAAAACGGAATATATATATCCACCTCTGCCCTTCAACTTAAGTACGGTCCAGATGATCCATCTCTCGTACATGACGAAAAAGAATTAAAAATGAATTTTTCCTGTATAGAAGACGTTCTCGCATCCGGAAACATCTGGCAGGATGGAATTGTTGGCGACCACACGGATGTTAATTTATGGTGTTACAATTCTTCCGTTTTGAACATTCTTTCTCCCGAAATGGAAAGTGGTCGCTGGTTTAATGATTCTGACACTTCCGACACAACGCTGAAAGCAATCGTTACTCATAATGATAACAATATTACTGTTGGAGATACTCTTGAGATCAAAAGCAATTTCTGTGATGCGACAATTAAAGTCACTATTATTGGAATCATAAAAGATAAATCTTATCTCTTTAATCGAAATGAAACCTCTCCTATTCATTATGATTATCGAGATTGTTACTATCAGTACAATAATGAATCGGAGGGAAAACCTCTGATTATTCTCTCAGATGCTCAGGTTCTCTGTGGAGAAAAACAAGGGTTGTTCAAAGAACTCAATTATCGATTAGATCGCAAGCGCGGGCTGCAAAAGGAAATAAAAGGTCCTGTTATTTTAACCTTTAAGGATGAAACCTCTCAGGAAGAAATAGATGCCGTTCTTGAACGTTTAAAACAATACTCAACAATTGAAGCGGCTTATCCCTTGAGTAAACTAAAACAAGGCAGCATTTCCTATATATTGGAGGAATTACATGATTATTTCCCTGTTTTTGTTTGTATTTTAATCTTTGTTTTGGTTGCAGTCGTAAGCATTAATACAATAACCGTAAAAAAGCAAATGCATAGTTACGCAATCTACTACCTGTGTGGACTTCCCTGGAGTTCCTGCGCCAAAATCAGCCTATTAAAATCCTGTATGATGTCCGGAGTGGCATTGTTAACTACCGCTTTGGGAATCTATACCAATGAGATATTCGGATATTTTTCTCAAAAGATATTATATTTCGGTTGGTTGCAAGCATTGATATGTCTAATTATTATGATGCTCTATGCAATAACCGCATGGATCATTCCACTTCAACTTATTCAAAAGACCTCAGCCAAACAGGTACTATATAACAATTAAAGGAGGGTTTATACCATGATTCAATTAAAAAAAATAACTAAAACATACAATGCCGGAAGCAGTAATGCATTCGAGGCTCTTCATAACATTACTCTCACAATCTCCGATGGAGAAATGGTATCTATAATTGGAAAATCCGGTGCCGGAAAATCTACGTTATTACATATTATTGGCTGCATTGATCACTACGATGATGGGGAATACTATTTGGATGATGAATTAATAAAAAATAAAAAAGATAAAGAATTAGCTACTATCCGAAACGAGAAAATTGGAATTGTTATGCAAGATTACGCCCTTATTGAAGATTTTACTGCAATAGAAAATGTACTTCTTCCCCTAGATTTTTCCAGAAAAAAAGTACCACATTCAAGGAAACTTGCGGAAGATGCATTATCCATTGTTGGAATGGACGGAATGGCTGACAAGCCCGTCAAAAAGCTTTCCGGTGGGCAAAAACAACGAATTGCAATTGCACGTGCCTTAATTAATCATCCTAAATTCCTATTAGCAGATGAACCAACCGGTGTACTTGACAGCCACACCTCATCAGAAATTATAGATCTATTAAAACACTTAAACAGTCAAGGCATGACCATTATTATCATCACCCATGACCCGACCGTTGCCAATGCCTGTGACCGACAGATAGAAATATCAGATGGTAATATCATATCACAAGAACCATGAGCACATGAAACAAGATTCGACTTTCAATCGTTTCTTGCACATGTAACAATGCCCGATCCTACTCCATTCGGATCGGGCATTCTATTGTTATATCAACTATTGATTATCCCGTAATATCTTATGGGTCATATCCGGATCAAACACACCTTTTCGTATCATTGCAATCTCATATGCATATGGAGGATACGATTTCTTTGCATTCTCCGGATCTTTCACATATGGCGTCTCTAAAATCTTTGGAACATCCGCAAAGTTCTCATCTTTTATCACCTGCATGAGCGCATCAAATCCAATATGTCCAAATCCAAAATTCTCATGTCGATCCTTGCCTGCTCCCGGTTCATTCTTACTGTCATTGATATGGAATACGGCAATCTGATCTTTGCCGATGATCCGGTCAAACTGCTCCATCACACCATCGTAATCATGAATAATATCATATCCGGCATCACTCGTATGACAGGTATCAAAGCAGACACGCAACTTGTCATTATATACAACGCCATCATAGATCATCGCCAGTTCTTCAAAACTTCTTCCGATCTCGCTGCCTTTTCCAGCCATTGTCTCTAAGGCGATATACACATTCGTATCCTTGGTCAGTACCGAATTGATTCCCTTGATAATCTGGGCAACTCCGGCCTCTACACCTTCCCCGACATGGGAACCCGGATGAAGCACCAATGTCTTTGACCCCATTGCCTCGGTCCGTTGCAGCTCAACCTCTAAGAATTCAACTGCAATCTGATAGGTCTCCGGTTTCACGCAGTTTGCCAGATTAATGATATACGGTGCATGTACGACAAATTCATCGATTCCACGCTCTTTCATAAGTGCCTGTGCCTCGTTAATACACAACTCGCTGACATCCTTTCGTCTCGTATTCTGCGGTGCACCTGTATATAACATAAATGTATTTGCACCATAAGAAAGTGCCTCTTTCACAGAACCCAGCATCATTTCTTTTCCTGACATTCCTACATGACTACCTATCTTCATAACTCTCTATTTCCTTTCTGCCTACTTCTGACTTGCCACCATCAGATAAATGAGTGGTGAATTCCAGTAAATTGTAACCTCATTTGTTGAGTAGCTCTGTGCATTATCCACATAGCATTTTGCCGGAGCCGTATTTAAAAATACTGCCTTGGCATATGGATCTTCCATCCCATTATCCGGTCCACCAACCAACATACCCGGCATACATTTTCCCAGTACCTCGGACGGTCTGTGGTGTGGATGCTCCGGTGATAATGTACCACATCCGGTAACAAAACAATATCCTGTCGCATTGACACCCATCAGATAGTTTAAATGCTGTTTTGCATATGTTACATATTCTTCCTTGGGACTAATGTCATTTACCATCAAAAGCAACATACCGGTATTGGCAATTCCCATATTAGAACCCCACTCGTAACTTCTCTCCCGGTTTACCATGTAACCATTCTCTTTACTTATTGCCACCGCTTCATCGGCTGCTGCCACCATGGCATTTCTTACATCTTTTGTGAGATTTGTGCTATCAGTCAACAGCTTGTCATTTGTAAGAACCGCATATGATCCATAAGCTCCAACACTCGCCCAGCCAAGCCCGGTAAGGTTGGCAGAATCACTTACATACTCTGACAATGCTTTTTTGTATGTGTCATCCCCTGTTGTCTTATATAATTCTGCTGCTGCCCAGAAAGCTTCATCTGTGCTTCTTCCATCCGGATATTCTCCGGTTACAATATCTTCCGGATTCTTGAACCCATCCGCATCCTTATTCTTTTCTAAATAACTCCATGCTTTCTTTGCCGCATCAAGACATGTCTTTGCGTATGCCTTATCGCTGCTGTCACCATATTCTGTATAGATACGACTTGCCAATGCCATTACCGCTGCAAAATCTCCGGTTGCCGTATTCGAGATCGGTGACAGGATCAACTCGTCTGTCTCATCCTGTGGCATTACTGTCTCCGGGAACACCTTACAGGTTACTTTGTGATACACACCACCGCTGCTATCCTGCATTTTCAGCATCCAGTCTAGTTCATATTTTACCTCATCGATCAGATCATTTACTCCATTATTACTTTCCGGAATATCAAAATTATCGGCATCCTTTGCATGAATCTTACCACCCTGCTTCTCAAATGCAAGCAGCAGATCCGCTACCGTTTTGGCACCGGATACCACATATCGGCCATAATCTCCCGCATCATGCCAGCCGCCACTCACATCTACCTTCTTGCTTGTTCCGTAAACAGTTGCCTGTGTATTATGGCACACCGGATGTGCGAACTCACCTGCTTTATCACTTGTAAGCTCCATACCACATCTTTGCAGATATAACATCTTCACAATACTCTTAAATGTGTCATCATAAATGCCGTCTCCAATGGTAAACGCATAAGACTCTTCTCCTTTGCCGGTAACAATCTTATAAGTTCCCTTGTCCTTCACATCTGAGAAATCTCCATTATTATTCCACTCATTCGCAGATACATTCAAAGCTCTCTCACTAATCTTGCCATCGTACACGCTCTTGTTCGTGTCAACATTGATCACCTGAAATGTCGTGTCATCCTCATCCAGATCCGAGAAGATAACCGTCTTCTTATCGGCAG
>ULNN01010591.1_pt1 | contig 15172 bp, 7 predicted proteins | sample 1951931 | NCBI WGS metagenome assembly ULNN01 (sample SAMEA4835578, study PRJEB28245) | human gut metagenome | biome: gut microbiome; material: fecal sample | place: Denmark | collected 2008
GTTCAATACGTCGTTCGTTACGGATGAAGTTGATTCCTTCTTCTTTAGACAGAGAAGCCGGCACATCCGGCATACCGCAACGGTCACGCAGCAGATTCAAGGCACCTGTCACCTGCGCATCCCAGCCACTGTTCTGGAGATGGGCCTCAGCAAAAGTCAAAAGGACTTCCGCATAACGGATTACCGGATAATCGGCCGGTGAATTATATTCGTCATAAGGTTCCAGCGCTACCATCTTACGGAAACAGTAACCTGTCCAGGTTTCGTTACCATCCTGATTAATCTTTGTCGGATCGAACATCAGATAGAATTCTCCCTTGGCCGTTTCATGCCATCCCTTGAACGGGAACAACATGGATGCATACAGACGGCTGTCGCGATTGCGGAATTCCTCCATATAAGGATACTGCATCAGGTCCGTAGATTTAACCTTGGCAAAGTAAGCAGCCTGATCGTTCCTTACTTCTTCAAAGTCTTTCCACATCGCTTCGAAGTTAGCCTTACGCTGTTCCATGGTAATGTCGTTACGTAAAGTCTTACCGTCAGCATCCCAATAAGCATCAATCAAATCCTGCATCGGCTCATAGGAACAATAACCGTCTTTGACAGACAGCGATTTGGGGATAAAATAGGTATATCTGCACCAGTCATTGTTGTTGGCATCAGCCATATATTCTCTTGTTACCACAAATTCCGGGTTTGCAGGAGAAGCATTCTCCTCAAACCAAAGAGATTCGTAACTGAACATACCCAACAGGAACTTTTCACGGTCCAGGCCTTTCGCCTCATAATCCATGTAAGCATCCATTTCGGCTGCCTCTTTATTCTGAGCATCGTTTAATGACGAAATCTTGAACAATGAATATTTGCCCGAATTCATGACAGCAGCAGCCGATTTTTCAGCTTCCGCATAGTTTCCGAAATATAAGGCAGCACGTGCCCGTAATGCCAAAGCGCCGTAACGGGTGATACGTCCCACCTCGTTCATGGAACTTCCGTCATAACTTTCCGGCAGGATTTCTGAAATCTCCTGCAGCTCCTGTAGGATAAATGCCCTTACTTGCTCTACCTCGTCACGGGGAACATTCGGCGCATCGTAATCCATCACCGTCGTTACGATAGGTACTTTACCAAACTTCGTAGTAAGATCCAGATAACTCATGGCCCGGAAAAAACGGGCCTCAGCCTTCATACGCTCCCTCAAGGTAGCATCCATATTGCAATTCTCGACATTGACCAAAAAGTTATTGACTGTTCTTACCATACCGAAATAATAACTGCCATAACCGGCGCTGGCATTGATACCGTTCTGCTGTACCAGTTCATAGTTACCTTCCCAAGGCTTATGGCTATGAGCATTGTCTGTACACATCTCATCCCAGATATCTACCGCATCCATTCCGGAATAGCAGGCATTCAGTGCGTACCACGCATCCTTATCGTCTTTCCAGAAGCTTTCTGCCGCAATATTGGCCGGTGGAATAACGTCCAAATCACATCCGGCAAGACCTCCCGTCAAACATAAACCTATCAATAGATTTCTAACATTTCTTTTCATACATATAAAATTAACAAAGGTTGTTTAGAATGATAAATTAACACCGAAAGCCACAGACTTTGTACCGAGGTTATAGATTACACCACTGGATGATTCCGGGTCGAAATCCTTCATGCGCTTGTCAGCACGTATTGTGAAGAGGTTTTCACCGGTCAGGTAGAACTTCAAAGTCTGCAATCCCAAACGGGTTACAAACTGCTTGGGCAAAGTGTATCCCAACGTAATGGTCTTGAAACGGAAATAGTCCGCATCAAACAGATGATAATCGCTGAAAGTACGGTTATAAGTAGTATGAGCGTCACTGGCGCTGTAAATTCTCGGATAAACAGCATGAGGATCCGGATTACTTTCTGTCCAACGTCCCAAGTGGAACTTACGCGGATTATCCATACCGTGATAGAACGGATGGATACCGTATACGTCGAATGCCACATCAGTACCACTTACACCTTGTCCCATAGCACTCAGTTCGAAACCTGCATATTGGATACTCAGGTTAGCTCCATAAGTAAAACTAGGTACATCTTTACCGATAATAGTACGGTCGTCTGCTGTAATGGCATCACCATATTGCACTCCTTCACGCTGAGGAACAAACTTGATATCACCGGCATTCGGAGTTACACCACCGTAAGTATAATAGTGTCCGGCATCAATATCTGCCTGCGTATACAGTCCGTCTGTCTTATAACCGTAATATGAACCGATAGCCTCTCCTTCCCGCAAGATATATTGAATAACATAGCTGGCAGTAGAAGTCTTATTATTGGAAGTTCCCATAGCTACAACTTCATTCTTGTTGGTAGAAAGATTGGCTCCGATACTATACTGTACTTTACCGATTTTATTCCGATGATTCAAAGAAAGTTCAAAACCGGTATTCTTCACTTTACCCAGATTCTGTGACGGTGCATTGGAAATACCCGTTTCACTGGCCACATTATATGCCAACAAAATATCATTGGTGTTCTTGATATAATAATCGGCAGTCAAACTAAGCATACCATTGAAAATATCCAAATCCAAACCGATGTCAGTCATGGAAACCTTTTCCCAACCTAAAGTAACATTGGCTGGTTTCGATTCGGCAATACCGATTACAGGTACATCACTGAAATTATAATGATTACCACTGGAATAATTCTGGAAATAATCATAATTATCTACGTTGTTGATGTTACCCAACGTACCATAAGAAGCACGCAGTTTCAGATTATCCAACCAGGTAAACCTGTCCATGAAATTTTCTTCGCTGATTCTCCATCCCACAGAGAATGAAGGGAAATAACCCCAACGATGATCTTTATGGAAACGTGAAGAAGCATCCGCACGCATATTCACTTCAAACAGGTAACGGTCCATCAGGCTGTAATTCAATCGGGCAAAATAAGAAAGCATCTTATACTCGGCCATGCCTCCATTATTCTTATAATTGGCACCGGAAGTAGAACCAGCCTCAAGATCTACCATTTCATCGGATGGAAAATCTTGTCTGGAAGCCGACAATGCTTCATATTGATAGTGTTCATATGAAGTACCCAGCAAAGCTCCGAAAGCATGTGTATCATTCGACCAGTCATACTTGGCTGTTGCCGTATAAAGCATAGTACTGGAGGTAACCCAGCTCACTCCCATCTTATTGATGGTTGTTCCGGTACCATCGATTTCCTTACCACTCAAGAAGTTGATGGCATTGTCCTGCAAAGCTGTATAGTTCTTGTCCTTGTATTCATAGCGTTTATAAGTTCCGCTTCCACTGATGACCAGTCCCTTCACTGGCTTCAGGTCGAAACCTAAATCATACATGGTATTCTCGGTACGGTTATGATCCCAGTCGCCACGACTCAAGGCACGCAACGGGTTACCGGTAATGAAATTACTGCTGGCTGTCTGACCACCGTTGATAGTTCCCCACTCCCCATTCGACTGTATCGGAACAAAAGTGACCGGAACAATTGAGAAGTTGGCCAACGAAGGCGCACCGCTGGTTCGGTTACCATTGTTCTGAATATACTTCACACCGGCCTTGATACTCAACCAGTCAGTTACGTCCGAATTCAACGACAAATCCAAATTATAACGGTCGGAGTCCTGATTCGGAATCATGTTGTCTTTATACAGATAACCTAACCCCAGAAAATAACGTACTTTCTCAGATCCTCCGCTGATATTCAATGAGTGTTGGGTACTGATAACATTTTTATCCAATATCAGGTCATTCCAGTCTGTATTCGGATATAGGTCAGGCTGCGAACCGTCAGCAAAATACTTAATCTGTTCTTCGGTATATCCCTGATATTTGCCCAAAGCAGGATTTGAATTATACAAAGCTTCGTTATACAACTCTGCATATTGTACCGAATTTACATATTCAGGTTTGTAAGTAGGATTACTCCAGGCAACGTATCCGCTATAAGACACATTCATCTTTTCTTTCTTACCCTGTTTGGTAGTAACCAATACAACACCATAAGCGGCACGCGAACCATAAATAGCCGATGAAGCGGCATCTTTTAAGAAAGAGATGGATTCAATGCTGTTCGGGTCAAGATTAGAGAAGAAAGTTGCATCCGAGATAGCTCCGTCGATAACGTAAAGCGGTTCGGATGTTCCCAAGTTACCACGCCCACGGAAGTTAATGCTCGGAGTAGAACCCGGTCAGGAAATAACGGTAACTCCCGGAACTGTTCCTTGTACGGCAGACAGCACATTGGTCTGGACACGATCCTTGATTTCATCTGCACTGACTGAAGCGACAGAACCGGTCAGGTTCACCTTCTTCTGCGTACCGTAACCTACTACAACTACCTCATCCAATACTTTATTGTCTTCTTTCAAAACAATATCCAACAAAGTACCTTTCCACTTAACCGTCTGAGAAGAAAATCCGATGAATGAGATGGTCAGTGAACTACCAGGCTTAACATTCTCCAAAGAGAATTTACCGTCAAAGTCTGTAATCGTACCATTGGTAGTACCTGCAACAACTACTGATGCACCGATTACAGGTTCACCTGTAGCATCCTTTACGACTCCTGTACAAGTAGTGGATTGTTGGGTTACTTCCATTAGGTGCAGCATATATACCTGAAGAAGTGAAACCAGCCGTCAGCAATAACAGAGAAACCGATTTAAAACGTTTTAACATAGTGGCTTAGATTTAAAATATTTAAATTAAAGAATATGCACAATACCAGAAAAGCTTCAGATAATAAAACTCAAGAAGGGCTTGACATATATCTAGTCTCTTTTTTGTACCAATACTTCTTGTATATCAAAACCAATTCTAATCATCTTTTTCTTACAAAGAGAATCTAACTTTTGATTTCCAGCTGTTTATATAAAATATAAAGAACACCGAATGACAACAAAAAGAAACAAAAGAGTCTCCAAAAGGGGATTTTCTTATTTTTTTTGCAAAAAATCTGATTTATTTCATATATTTGCACAATAATACTTCTCTTTGTAAGAAAATAACCATAATAGTTAAACCTAAACCTAATATCTTATGCAAAAACAAGTGAGACTTGTCAGCATGCTCTTATGCCTTGGCATGGGAGTCGCAGGAGGACTTCCTGCATATGCTTCCAGCGAATCAGTTTCTGTACAGCAGCAGAACGATGCCTGTAAAGGTATCGTAAAAGATGGCGCCGGTGAACCGGTCATCGGTGCATCCGTCGTAGTAAAAGGGACCACCAACGGTGCAATTACTGACATAGACGGTAAATTCTCCATCAATGGGGTCAAGAAAGGAGCCACCATTGAAGTTTCGTTCGTAGGCTTTGTTACTCAAAGTATCGTTTGGAATGGCCAATCATTAAACTTAACATTGAAAGAAGATACCGAAACTCTGGATGAAGTAGTAGTAGTAGGTTACGGTACACAGCGTCGGGAAAGTCTGACCGGTTCGTTGCAGACTGTCAAGGAAAATAAGCTGAAAGATGTAACCACAGCCAACGTAGAAAACATGCTGAACGGTAAGGTTTCCGGTGTATTCGTTGCTCCAGGTTCCGGACAGCCGGGTTCAAGCGGTGCCGTTGTAATCCGTGGTAAGGCCTCTATCAACGGTAGCTCAGCTCCGTTGTGGGTAATCGACGGTGTAATTGTCGGTGACGGAGCCGGACAGTTGAATCCAGCCGATATCGAAACCATGACCATCCTGAAAGACGCGGCATCTACTGCCATCTACGGTTCGCAGGGTGCCAACGGTGTAATCCTGGTAACAACCAAAAACGGTAAAAGCGGCAAGATGACCATCAACGTATCTGCCAAAGCCGGTGTAAGTACACTGAACAACGGTAAGCTGGAAATGATGGACGGTGCCGAACTGTATGATTACTACAAGTCATTCAATAATCCTGAGAGTATCACTTTTCCGCGCTGGAATGAAGACCTGCGCAACTCCAACTTCGATTGGTGGGATCTGGCTACCCAAAGCGGTGTAACCCAGGAATACAATGTATCTCTGTCGGGCGGTGGAGAAAAAATCAATTCTTATTTCTCCATGGGTTACTACTCGGAAGAAGGTGCAGTGAAAGGCTATGACCTGCAGCGTTACAATTTCCGTTACCGCAGCAACTACAAACCGTTCGACTGGCTGACTATCAAACCTTCTGTATCCGGCGCGATGCGCGACACTCACGATGCCCAATATTCCGTGACAGCCATGTACTCCATGTTCCCGTGGGATAGCCCGTACGATGAAAGCGGCAACCTGGTGCCGGACCGTTACAGCGGATGGGTAGACAACTCGGATTCAAACTACCTGAACGACCTGAGTTACGGAAACCATACCGACTACAAGACGTACGAGTTCAACGGTAACTTCGACTTCGACATCCGTATCACCGACTGGCTGACCTTCTCTTCTGTCAACAATTTCCGCTGGATAGGCTACTACTATAATTCCTACTCTGATCCACGCTGTGAAGGTGCTTCCGGTGTAAACGGACGTTTGGAGGAATATCAGAGCAATACCGTACGCCGCTACACCAACCAGATTCTCCGTTTCAACAAGGTGTGGGGAAAACATTCAGTCAATGCCCTGGCCGCTTACGAATTCAATGATTACCAAGGGAAAGCCATTTCTGCTACCGGAACAGGCTTTGTACCAGGTTTTGAAGTGCTGGATGTAACTGCCATCCCCGAAGCTGTAGGCGGTAGCTTGAACGAATGGGCCGTACAGTCTTACCTTTTCAACGGTAACTATGCATACGACAACCGTTACCTGGCTCAGTTATCGTTCCGCCGGGATGGTGCATCCAACTTCGGTGACGACAACAAATACGGTAACTTCTTCTCCATCAGTGCCGGATGGAACATCAACCGTGAAAAATGGTTCAAGGCAGACTGGGTAGACAACCTGAAACTGCGTGCTTCTTACGGTACAGTAGGTAACCGTCCGACAAGTTTGTATCCTCAATACGACCTCTATTCCATCTCAACCAGCTACAACGGTACTTCTGCCGCACTGATTAGCCAAATCGGTAATAAAGACCTGACTTGGGAAAAGACCTATACTACCGGTGTCGGTCTGGATGCTTCCATGTTCGGCGAACGTTTCCGCTTCTCGTTCGACTATTACTACAAATACACCTCGAACATTTTGTTCCAGGTGCCCGTATCCGGTATCACCGGCGTGACTTCCCGCTGGCAGAATGTAGGCGAGATGGAAAACCAAGGTATCGAACTGACCATCGGCGGCGACATCATCCGTACCAAAGACTGGACCTGGGGAGTAGAACTGAATTTCGGTCACAACACCAACAAGATTAAAGAGCTCTACGGCAACAACACAGAAATCATCCGTGGCGGTGATACCGGTATTGCCGGTGAAGCCGACAAGATTCTGAAGAAAGGCTATGACAGCAACAGCTTCTACATGAGAGAATGGGCAGGTGTCAATCCGGAAACCGGTGCGCCGCAATGGTACAAACATACCAAAGACGAAAATGGCAACGTTCTCAGCCGTGAAATTACCGAAAACTATGCTGAAGCAGACCAGGTAATCTGTGATGCTTCTACGCCAGATTTCTTCGGTGGATTCAACACCACACTGACCTGGAAGAACATCGACCTGAATGCCGTATTCGGTTATTCGGTAGGCGGTAAAATCTACAACTATTCCCGCCAGGAATATGACTCCGACGGTGCCTACACCGACCGTAACCAGATGAAACTGATGGACGGATGGAGCCGCTGGGAAAAACCGGGCGATATTGCTACACACCCTGTTGCTTCTTATGGTAACAAGTCTAACTCCAACAAGGCTTCTACCCGTTACCTGGAAGACGGCGACTTCCTGAAGTTGCGTTCACTCACCATCGGCTACAATTTAAGATTACCGAAATACTACATCCAGAACATGCGTATCTTCTTTACGGGCGAGAACCTGTTCTGTATCACCGGATATTCGGGTGTTGACCCGGAAATCCCGGCAAGCAACGGTAGCGCAATCGGTTCAGCCGGTCCGAGTGTCTACCCCTCTACCCGCAAATACATGTTTGGTATCAACTTAACCTTTTAATTAGTCCATCCGTATGAAAAAGATAGTAACAACTTCCTTGTTGGTGACCGCCTGTTTGTGCGGTACACTGACGTCATGTGACATAGAACGCTTGCCCAACGGCAGCATGTCCGCAGAACAGATTACCGGTGACCCGCTGACTTCGCTCGACGGTCTGGTAGACGGTGCCTACGCCCAGTTGAAGGATTGGTCGGACCACATGCACCGTATGGGAGAATATGCCGGTGATAATATGATGATCCGCGGTTCTTCTACCGATGCCTTTATTGAATTCATCACTTATTCCCGTACCCCAAACAACTACCGCCTCCAGGCTTTTTGGGATTACGGTTACAAGGCCATTGCCCAGGCTTCGAATGTCATCAACATGATAGAAGAAGGCCAGGATACAGAAATCGACAGCAAGCTCGGTGAATGCTATTACATCCGTGGCATGATGTACTTCTACCTCTGCCGTGCCTTCGGCCGCCCGTATTACCAGGCTCCGGACAAGAACCTGGGTGTCCCCATCGTGAACGGTACACCGGAAGACATGGATAACCTGCAATTGCCAGACCGTTCTACCGTGAAAGAAGTGTATGAACAGGCCATCAACGACTTGAAAAAGGCAGAAACATTGATAACAGAAAACAAAGGCCCCGCATACGCTTCCAAAGAAGCTGCCCAGGCCATGCTCTCACGCATATACCTGTACATGAGCGGTACTTACGACAACCCGAACCGCGAATATGCCCAACTGGCCGTAGACTATGCCACCAAAGTCATCAATTCCGGACAATACACCTTGCTGGGAAGAAGCGACTTTATGAACTACAATACGTTCACGCCGGAAAACAACAAAGAATCCATCTTTGTGGTAAAACGGGTTGCTACCGAATTCTCAGGCTATGACCATTACTACGGCATCGGCGGTATGTATGCCGTAGTAGGCGGTATGGGCTGGGGCGAAATGTATGCCAGCGCCAAATACCTTGACTTGCTGAACGAAACCGGACGGAACGACTGGCGTCCGGACAGCAAGAAGATTGTAGATGCCCGTGCTAACTTCATCGACCCGCAGTATGTACAGGACGATAACGGCAACTACACCCCGGTATTCCGCTTCATCAAAAACGTATACGATGCCAGCGGTAATCTGAACGGTTTCAACTATGTACAGGCCACGTTGAAGCAAGAAGGAGGCAACTACAGTTGTACGGAAACAGTCAACGGCAAGGAAACGACTTATGCCATGACTGCCATAGACGCTGACCAGCAAATCTATTCCATCAAATACTCGGACGGAGAAGCCTATACAGGAGTCATTGATTACCAAATAGGTCTAAATAATGCATTCCCAATGTTCTACATTACTAAATGTTCTGGCGAAGGCGAAGATTCTCACCTGCACTCTCCGATAATCTCCCGTTTGGGCGAAATTTACCTGAACCGTGCAGAGGCATACGCCAAACTGGGTAACTATGGTTCTGCGTTGACAGACCTGAACACTATCCGTGAACGTTCCATTCCGGGTGCAGGATATGCTTCGCTTGATGCAACTAATGCGGCAGAACGTATCGACAAGGAACGTCAGCTTGAATTAGCCTATCAAGCAGAACGTACATACGACATCTATCGCAACGGCAACACTTTAGTGCGTCGCTTCCCGGGATACCAACAAGCCACGCTGGAAGTACCTGCCACAGACTATAGAGTTCCTTTCTTTATACCACAGAGTGCCATCAATGCCTATCCAAGCGGATGTACACTGACCCAGAATCCGACCAGCAATGCAGGAGTTATCCTGAACTGATAATCTTCTGAAGAAGGAATAATGCAGTATAAAGACACCTTCTTTGATTACAGATTTATGGTTATTATAAATTACGAGCCCTATCAAACTCCATTCAGAATAATGATAGGGCTCTTTTATGTAATCAAGTTCAGATTATATTTACTCTTTAAGATTTATTCCTTCTCATGACCGCATGCAATACAGTATTCTACTGAAACAGAGTTTAAACATCCACATTCAGGACACGTCCAATGATAAGGTGTACTTTCTCCTGAATCATGTATATTACTATTTCCTCCTACCACCAAATCGATGTATCCGCTCAAAGAATTTGTGTAAGAACCATTAACCTTATCAATCACCAACCTAGCCATACCAGTTTGTCCTGCTTTTGTAAACAATATTTCTACATAGCACTGATACGTCACCCCCGCTTTAAGAGAAAAGGTCTTTTCCTGAACAGTATTGATGCCTCCTACACCTCTAAAAATTTCGAAAGAACCAACTCTAGCATTCATAACGACACCGGATGTAGCGTTAGGAGCAAAAAGAAATGTATACTCCCCATCTTGATTACACACAATCTCACCTTGTATTATACAGCTTCCGTTATCATAATTAGTGGTTGTTACATCAGTAAAACCAGCATAAGAGGCTGTTCTTGTGACACGTTCTGCCGATACGGCAAATTCATCCATTACATCTGACTTACTGCAAGCGCTTACCCCAATCATAATTAAAGTACACGCAAAGAAACTAAAAGCTTTCATAAGATAAAATTTAAGATTTATGATAGAAGTAAAATTAAACAAAATATTCAACTTTAACAAATTACAGGTACTATAACTCATAGATTGACTGATAACATCTATCTACTTATAAGGTCACTCGCTTTCTTCTCAAATTCAAGATACTGGGAATCTGCTTTCAAACCATTTATAAATTGAAGGTCTACAGATATACATATCAAGCTGATTATCAATAGTTATAAATCTAATCTCATTTATAATTTCTTTCAAAGCGAAAGCATGAAAGAACAAATCTTCGATATTTGCATTCGGATGAATGAAATCTCTTTATGAACACTTCTAATCGAATGCCATGAAAACAAAAGAACTACTTTTATTTACTCTATTTACAAGTGCCCTCTTCGGGTGTGGAACAGCCCAGAAAGAATACGAATCGTTTGAAGATTATCCTACCTTTACTCAACCATGGGACGAAATGACCTATTCGGAAACAGAAACCGACTTCATGCTGTGGGCTCCGACCGCCGAAGAAGTAAATGTAAAACTCTATACAGACGGACTGACCGGAGATGCCATCCAGACTGTCCGCATGAAAGAAGCCGAAAACGGCACATGGAAAGCTTCTGTAACTGAAGATCTGAAAGGGAAATTCTATACATTCCAAGTAAAAATAAACGGAATATGGCTGGACGAAACACCGGGAGTCATGGCTAAAGCCGTCGGAGTAAACGGGAAAAGAGGAGCCATACTGAACCTTGACACAACAGACCCGGAAGGATGGAGCCAGGATGTACGGCCAGCTCTAAAAGGATTTGACGATATCATTATTTATGAGATGCATCACCGCGACTTCTCTATTGACAGCCTGTCCGGTATCAAAAACCGGGGAAAATATCTTGCCCTGACCGAAACCGGTACAACAAGCAAAGAAGGACAGAAGACAGGAATCGACCATCTGAAAGAACTGGGAATTACTCATGTACATCTGTTGCCTTCATACGATTACGCCTCGGTAGACGAAACACAACTGGACAAGCCACAATACAATTGGGGATATGATCCACAAAACTACAACACACCGGAAGGTTCCTATTCCACTGACCCATATACACCGGAAACACGTATCCGGGAATTCAAACAGATGGTGATGGCTCTGCATCAGGCAGGTATCCGTGTTATCATGGACGTGGTATACAACCATACTTTCAATACTGAAGAAAGTAACTTCGAACGCACTGTACCAGGATATTTCTATCGCCAAAATCCAGACGGCACTTTTGCCAACGGTTCCGCCTGCGGTAACGAAACAGCCAGCGAACGCGAAATGATGCGGAAATACATGGTAGAATCAGTCTGCTACTGGGCCAACGAATACCACATCGACGGTTTCCGTTTCGACTTGATGGGAATCCACGACATCACTACCATGGAGGCTATCCGAAGTGCGTTGGACAAAATTGATCCGACCATCTACATCTACGGAGAAGGATGGGCAGCCAGCAGTCCAGCTTATCCGACCGACAGTCTGGCCATGAAAGCCAATACTTACCGGATGCCGGGAGTAGCCGCTTTCAGTGACGAATTCCGTGACGGATTGCGAGGAAGCTGGAACAACGATTTGGAAGGGGCCTTCGTCATCGGACAACCGGGACACGATACACAGGTGATGTTCGGCATTACAGCAGCCCTGCCTCATCCGCAACTGAAGGACTCTACCCTGCATGCACCGGCATCCTGGACCGCACAACCGACACAGATGCTGAGCTATACCAGTTGCCATGACGACCATTGCATTACCGACCGCCTGAAGATTACCGTACCGAAGGCTACAGACAAAGAGCTGACCGCCTACCACAAACTGGCACATACGGCAATATTCACCTCGCAAGGTGTTCCGTTCATCTTTACAGGCGATGAAATCATGCGCGACAAGAAAGGTGTACGCAACTCCTACAACAGTCCGGATTCCATCAACGCCATCAACTGGGCCGGCAAAGCCATCCATCGGGAAGCCTTCGACTACCTGAAAGGACTGATAGCCATGCGTAAGGCTCATCCGGCCTTCCATTTGGGCGATGCAGAACTGATATACAAGCACCTGGAATTTCTGGATATGGAGGACAATAACGTAGTAGCTTTCCGGATTAACGGAGCCCCCAACGGTGATACCTGGAAAAACATCACCGTCGTCCTGAACTCCAAAAATGAACCTGCAAGTATCGACGTACCGCAAGGTACCTATCAGATAGTCTGCAAGGATGGAAAAATCAATCCGGAAAAAGGACTGGGCAGTATGACCGGCAACAAACTGACTGCTGCTCCACGCTCGGCACTGATTGTACACCAATAACGATGTAGTCTTCCTTAATATATAGGGGTTTTATCATAGTTAGCACATAGGTTAGAAAGGACAGCCGCCACAGGAATACAGCTTGCAAAACCGTTCCGCTGTATGATTGTGGCGCTGTTTTTTTCGATACCTCATAAACAAATACGCATCCGGTTTATTACTTTTTGAAAGGAGAAAAAAAGAAAAGATTCATTATACAGATGTTATTCGTACTCGTCGGTATTGCCCTCCAATGGCATTCTGGGGAACGTTCGAACGGAATTAAACACGAGCATGTATCCAACAAAACGTCCGTTCGTTTAAACTAAAACATGCGTTTGTCTCAAACAAGATACCCGTTCGTTTTACACCAAACGTCCGTTCGTTTTAAAACACTACACTACACCAAGGAAAAGCCATGCGCCCTTTCCGATACAAGAACCTGGGCACTATGGCAACGGTAGGACGGAATAAGGCTGTAGCCGAATTCAAGACCGCCAAGACTCAAGGCTGGCTGGCCTGAAGTATACTGGTATGAGGAATCTCCTACCTCAGAAAATATCCTCTGAATCCATCATTTTTTCAACACTCCCTGTCCGACCGCCGGTGACGGTAACGGGCAGGGAATTTCTTAACCAATCTTCCTATCAGTAAACGCCTCGACAATAAGAATTGTTTCAAGAGTATTATTTTTTCGTCACCCTTTAAAACTCATTTCTTACAAACTGTACCAATATCTCACCTTTACGATTAACATAAGAAGACACTCTATTCGCATTGCGATAATTTGTTACATAAAGTGCTTTATCTTCATGAAAATCACTAAATAAGTCATCATACATCAAATCTCCCTTCAGAGACACTAGGGTATAACGGGTTGTTCCGAACCTATCAATTCCTAAGATATATTCATCTCTGAGAGCATAACCACCATTTTTACCGTCATCTTCCCTTGACGAATCAAAATTCTTAAAATAAGCGACTTTATTAAATGATGTATCCAAAACAAAAGTATATCCGATTCCATAACCAGCCATTTGCTGATAAAGCAAGGCATAACCGTTATGAAATGAAGTAATGCGTTCTGTCACATCACCACCATATTTAAACGGCCCTTTAACTATATTCCCTCCTTTATCTATATAAAATTGCTCCTTATTCTTATTGCACACTACTGCATAGCCATCTGAAAATGAACCTGGTTTAACTGTATAAGTGCATGGAATCACAAGTTTTCCTGTAGTATCAATATAACCCCATTTTTCTATTTCTCCAACCATCTGACAAACAGCAGCCATTCCGTCATGAAAATCAAGTACTTCCAGATACTCTGCCGGAATCACCTCTTTACCATTAGCATCCCGGAAACCCCACACCATTTTATTGCCCGTCGAACGTTTCTGATAAGCAGCAAGTCCTTCACACAATGGCCGGTTCACCAAATCGCCATACCATCCTTCTATATTCAGATGAGGAAAAACAAATTCACCTGCAGTATTGATATATTTCAATACAGGCTTTTCAGTGAATTTAGCAGGACGAGTCTTAACCAAAGCCACCCCATCAACAAAATTCGAAGCTTTCTCGATATTGGAAAGTTGCTTTACCACCTTCCCATTATTATCATACAAAATAGCTTTATAAACCATCCGTCCATTCTCTTTGTCGATACAATCGATAACACGATTATTCCCGAATTTCATCTTCTCCATATCAGCACGGTTATATATGCTTTTATCAGATACCTCAAAAACTTTGTCACCTTTCTCATTTATATAGAAAGATCCATTCTTGTTAGTATGTATGAAAGCCAATCCACAAGAAAAATCGCCACAATTCATACCATATGTCTCATCCAACACTATTTTTTTTGTAGAAGCCGTTTCATGGAAAGACACACATGTTTCTTTAGCTACATCTGTCCCAAAATTTCCACAAGGCAATCCTTCTAATTCTAGATTCTGCTCCTTGACTTCCTGTTGAACAGCATTACCCTCATTACTTTGGGAAGAATTGACATCCGATGAATTTCCCATCACTTTATCTACTTCTTTACCAACATTTTCTACTGCCTTTTTAAGATTCTTCAAGAATTGTGCCTGCATTGGGAAAATACTTCCCACAGTTAATACACAAAAAGCAATCCATACTTTACTCCACTTTTTCATAATTCAAACTTATTATAACATCCATTGCCATAAAACTGTAAGCATACTATTTTCCGCTACGACAATTT